>Ga0326721_10000009_pt1 | contig 242544 bp, 211 predicted proteins | sample SGPome_FD_203951 | JGI IMG/M metagenome (GOLD analysis project Ga0326721, IMG submission 203951) | Soil microbial communities from Southern Great Plains, Lamont, Oklahoma, United States - SGP_1_2016 | ecosystem: Engineered > Artificial ecosystem > Soil microcosm > Unclassified | place: USA... | reverse complement strand
CGGAGAGGCGGCCTTCTCGTCGTCGCGCGCTGCCGGGCCTTGGCTCAGCAGTCGTCGATGGTGCCGTCGGTGTCGATCTGGCGCGACTTCCACGTGCCCTTGGACGCAAGGCAGAGCGGGATCGCGTAGGTGCCGGGCGGATCGTAGTACTGCAGCACCGGCGGCTGCTCGTAGCCCACCGACTGCAGCTCCGTCTGGGTGGTCGCGTACACGCCGTGCTGAGACTTGTAGGCCTGCTGCATGGTGTAGATGTTCTTCAGCAGGACGTCCGCCTCCTTCTCCTTCGACTTGTGCGACGCGACGTTGAATCGCGGGATCGCCAGCGCAGCGAGGATGCCGATGATGACCACCACGATCATCAGCTCGATCAGGGTGAATCCGCGCTTGTTCATAATCCCGCTCATTCAGGTCAGGGGGGTGGGCGAAGGTGCGAACGCCCGGAGCCGCGGGGGCCGCGGCTCCGGGACGTCATCCGGGCGATCAGCAGTTGGAGATCACGCCGGTGGTGAAGCTGATCGAGCGGCTGTTGTGCGTGGCGGTCGCCGGGCTCTTGGCCAGGCAGGCGCCGTCGGCCACGCTCGCGTCGCCGGCCCACGTGTAGTTCTTCAGCGTGGTGGGCGCCTCGAAGCCGACCTTCTCCAGGTCCGTGACGGCCGCCGCGTAGACGCCGTTCTGGGCCTTGTAGGTCTGCTGCAGCGTGTACACCTGCTTCAGGATGCCGTCGGCCTCCTTCTCCTTGGCGCGGTCCGACGCCTTCGAGAAGCGGGGGATGGCGAGGGCGGCCAGGATGCCGATGATCACGACCACGATCATCAGCTCGATCAGGGTGAAGCCCTTGGTGTTGCGGACGGTGCGGCGCATGGGGATCGCTCCAGAACTGGGGTGTGGGGTTGATCCAGCACGATCGTGCTGTCGGCTTGGGAAAAGGCAATGGGTGTGCCCCGTGCCGCATGACGGCCAAGTGTATGGTAGATAGTGGTTTGGGTTATGTATGGGGACAGATGTTTTTCGGATTCACGGGAGAAGCTGCACGATCTCTTGCAGGCTGCAACGCTTCGGGGTTGCAGCCGGTAGCACTTGCGGGGGAGCGGCGCGGCCCGCCAATATCGGTCCCCCGCGCCGGGTGGCGCGGCCTTCATCTCAGCAAACGGAGCGGGGCGTGTCGGACGCGAGCGGCATCACGGACGTGACCATCATCGGCGGCGGGCCCACGGGGCTGTTCGCCGCCTTCTACGCGGGGCTGCGCGGCGTAAGCTGCCGCATCGTGGATGCGCTGCCGCAGCTGGGCGGGCAGCTGATGGCCCTGTATCCCGAGAAGTACGTCTTCGACGTGGGCGGGCTGCCGCGCATCCTGGCCAAGGACCTGGCGAAGAACATGATCGAGCAGGGCACCCAGTTCGGCCCCGAGGTAGTGCTGGGCGAGGAGGTGCAGCGGCTGGAGCCGGACGGCGACCACATCCGCCTGGTCACGCAGAAGGGCGAGTACCTCACGAAGACGGTGGTGATCACCGCCGGGAAGGGCGCGCTGAACCCGCGTGTGCTGGAGTGCCCGGGGTGGAACGAGCACGCGGGCGACGGCGGCGGCGTGCACACCCACGTGCGCCAGCCCGAGGACTTCCGCGGCAAGCGCGTGCTCCTGGTGGGCGGCGGCGACAGCGCGGTGGACTGGGTGCTGGGCCTGAAGGGCGTGGCCAGCGAGGTCACCCTCATCCACCGCCGCCCCGAGTTCCGGGCCCACAAAGCCAGCGTGGAGCAGATGTGGAAGGCCGCCGAGGCGGGCGAGGTGGCGGTGAAGACGCCGTACGAGGTGCGCTCCATCCACGGCCGGGCCGGGTGCGTGGCGAAGGCCACCATCTATAACAACGACACGAACGAGGACGTGGAGATGGAGGTCGACGCCGTGGTCGCCCTTCTGGGCTTCAAGCCGGACCTGGGCCCCATCGGCAACTGGGGGCTGGAGCTGGAGAAGAACACCATCAAGGTCAGCCAACTGATGGAGACCAATCTCCCCGGCGTGTACGCCGCAGGCGACGTGGTGCACTACCCCGGCAAGCTGGAGCTCATCGCCACCGGCTACGGCGAGGCCGCGATCGCCGTGAACAACGCCGTGCATCACATCAATCCGAAGGCGCGGGTCAATCCCGGCCACTCGACGAATCTCAAGATCTTCAAGCAGGATGATTGAGATCGGGTGAAGGAAGCAGGGAAGGCGCCGCAAGGCGCCTTTCTCGTTTACAGCCTCGGCGATACTCTTCGCGCACGGGCCCGATTGCCACGATGGCGGCCGGGCGGCGCTTCAAGACGGGCTGGGGGGATGATGGATCTCTCGAACAAGGTCGCGCTGGTCACCGGTGGCGCGGTGCGCGTCGGGCGTGCCATCTCCCTCGCGCTGGCGGGGGAGGGGATGCGGGTAGTCGTGCACTACAACTCCTCGTCTGCCGCCGCGGAGGCGCTCGTCGAGGAGATCCGGCGGGGCGGGGGAGAGGCGGCCAGCATCGGCGCCGACCTGTCGCGCGCGGACGAGGTGCGGCGGCTGGCGGACGAAGCCGCGGGGATCTTTGGAGGGATCGATGTGCTGGTAAACAACGCCTCCGTCTTCCCCCCCGAGCGGCTGGAGGAGACGGACGAGACGCTGTGGGACCACACGATGGCGGTGAACCTGCGCGCGCCTTTCTTCCTCATCCGCCACCTAGCGCCGGTGCTGCGCGAGCGCCGCGGCGCCGTGGTGAACCTGTGCGACCTGGCGGGGATCCAGACCTGGGCGGCGTACGCGGCGCACGGCATCGCCAAGGCCGGGCTGGTGCACGTGACGAAGGTGGCCGCGCGCTCGCTCGCTCCGGAGGTGCGCGTGAATGGCATTGCCCCCGGCGCCGTGCTCCCGCCGGAGAGCATGGGCACGGACGAGCTGGACGCCCTGGAGCGCGGCACCCCCCTCCGCCGCCTCGGCTCGCCGGACGACGTGGTCCGCGCCGTCCTCTATCTCCTGCACGCGGACTACGTCACCGGCGAGATCCTGGTCGTCGACGGCGGCCGCATGCTCCGCGGCTGATCCCCACTGCCCTCCCCGCATCTCCACCATCTCCCGATCTTCCCCTGTCCCCTGTCCCCTGTCCCCTGTCCCCTGTCCCCTGTCCCCTGTCCCCTGTCCCCTGTCCCCTGTCCCCTGCCGGTTGACCCGCCCCGCCCCCGCTCCCATTCTTAAGCGGTAGAATCGAAAGCACTTCCGAGGACACACGAGGAGCCGCACGTGCCGGATACATCGGGGGGCGCGAACGCCGCCGCGCTGGGCCGCATCGCCGCGACGGTCGAGGCGGGCGGACGCATCACCGCGGACGACGCGGCGGTGCTCTGGCACCACGCGGGCGACGACGAGCTGAAGCGGCTGGCGCAGCTCGTCCGCGCGCGCTACCACCAGCCCGGCCGCGCCACCTACATGGTGATGCGCATCATCAACTACACCAACGTGTGCGTGGCGCAGTGCGACTACTGCGCCTTCTACGTCCTTCCCAACCAGCCCGGCGGCTACGTGATGACCCGGGAGGACGTGTTCGCCAAGATCGACGACCTCCTGCGCGTGGGCGGCGACCTGGTGGGCTTCAACGGCGGCTTCAACCCGAAGCTGCCGCTGCACTTCTACGCCGACCTCTTCGCCGCCGTGCGCGAGCGGTACGGCGAGCGGGTGGAGTTCTACGCGCTGACCATCGCCGAGTTCATGTTCCTGGCCGACCGCGCGGACCTGTCGTACGCCGACGCGGCGGCGCGGCTGCGCGACGCGGGGGTGCACTGGATCACCGGCGGCGGCAGCGAGATCCTGACCGAGGACTTCCGCCGGCGCCACGCCAGGTTCAAGTACACGGTGCGCGAGTACTTCCAGGCCCAGCGCGCCATCGTCGACGCCGGGATGCGCACCACGGCTACGATGGTGATCGGCTTCGACGAGACGCTGGAGGAGCGGCTGGAGCACCTGCAGCGCACCCGCGACTTCCAGGACGGCTGCCTGGCCGACGGGCTGGGCGGGCTCTTCTCCTTCCTCTGCTGGACCTACAAGCCGTACGGCACGGACCTGGGGGGTGCGGAGATCACCCCGCGCGAATACTGGCGGCACATGGCGCTCTCGCGGATCTTCCTGGACAACGTGAAGCACTTTCGCACCTCGGTGCTCACGCAGAACGAGGAGGCGTTCCGCGCGCTGGAGTACGGCGCCGACGACTTCGACCTGCCCATCGAGGACGAGGTGACGCAGAAGGCCGGCGCCCGCGTGGACCTGGACCTGGACCGCCTCCTGGCCGTTCCCCGCGCGCTGGGCTACACCGTGGAGTACCGCCACGCGGAGCGACCGCCCGCGCTGGCGGCCGCCTGACCCCGCCGCGGCACCCGCGCAGTGAAGCTCAAGGACATCCTCCTGGACCTGTTCGGCTCCCACCCGGAGCCGGACGGCCCGCCCGCGCGCCCGGAACCCGCTCCGCCCGCGCCGCGCGCCCCCGCGCCTCCGCCGCGCGCTGCCGTCCCTGCGACTGCGTCCGCGGACCAGCCGGACGCGCGCAACGAGGCCGGCGTGCTGGCCGTGCTGCGCCGCCACGGCGCGCCCCACCAGCGGGTGCGGTTCACCCACAACCGGCGGGTGATGGTCTCGGTGGGCCGCGACCGCACGGTGATCCGCATGAACATCGCCTTCGCCGCGGCCGACGAGGGGGTCCTGGCAGCCGTGGCCATCCTCTACACCCCGGGAACGAAGGGGAAGCGGCGGGCGATGGCGAAGGAGGTGGTGCAGCGCTTCATCAACGACATCCCCGCGAGCCCGGCCCCGCCGCGGCGGCGGCGGCGGCGCGAGCACCCGGCCGACCGGCCGCACCTGGAGCGGCTGCAGGCCGAGTTCGACGCGACCAACCGTGCCCACTTCGGCGGGCGGCTGCCGAGGGTGCCCATCCACCTGTCGCGCAACATGCGGCGGCGGAACGGCCACTTCTCCAGCCAGCCGCTGGAGATCGTCATCTCCTGGCGGCTGTGCGTGCACGGCGCGCCCGGCGAGGCCGAGCAGACCGTCCGCCACGAGATGATCCACCTCTGGCAGTACATCGAGGGGGCGGCGGTGGACCACGGCCCGGCCTTCCGGCGCATGGCCCACCGGCTGGACGTGCACCCCCGCGCCACCCGCCCGGTGAAGTGGAAACGGGCGTGACGCGGCCGTTAACATCCCGCCGCGCGTGCGTTACGGTGGACGCGACGGCGCGCGGGGAGCGGCCCTCCGGGCGCGTGGAGCGGGGTTCGCGCAGGCGGAGGGCGCGAACACTGGAACTTTGCGGTCCGGGCACGTATACTCCACGCGTGCTACCCCGGAGAGTATCACGGCTCGGAAGTTGCGGACTTGCGGCAGGCTTGCATTTCCGCAGTGCACTCCCCAGCATGTCCTGATTCTCGCGACTCGTTCGTTATAAGACCGTTAGACGTGAGCGCGCCGGAATGCGCCTCCACCGGGGCCGACCCCGGCGCGAGCGCATTCCGTGGACGAACGCTCGTTCGGCCGGTTTCCCCTGCGGGGCGGCCGACATCGGCAACTCTGGCGTAAACGCATGTTGCCAGACCGGTTAAGGTTACGTTACCTTGGAAAGCTGCCCGCGGCGGGTCGGTAAGCACGGTACTCCCGAGCGCAGCTTCTAGAACATCTGTTTTTCATCCCGGTGGGGGTCTTCCCTGTCCGGGTGCTCATCACTCCACCACTTCCGCAGGAGGTTGCCTACCTTGTGCTCAACCCGGCTTTCCGGCGCGACAGCCGCCGGATGGCAGTGGAACTTCGACCGTGCTGAGGAGAGACCATGAAAAGGCTCCGGTTGTTGGTGGCCGCCTTCGCGGCGGCAGTAGTCCCCACCATCGCGGCGGCGCAGACCGGAACGATCACCGGCCGCGTCACCAATGCGCAGAACGCGCAGCCTGTCGCCACGGCGACGGTGAACGTGGTGGGTACCGCGCTTCGCGCGGTTACGAACGAGAACGGCCAGTACCGCATCACCGGCGTGTCTGCGGGCACGCACCAGGTCACCGCTTCGCGTCTCGGGTTCTCGACCCGCACCGTGACGGCGAACCTGGCGGCCGGTGGCACCGCCACCGCCGACATCACCCTGAGCAGCTCGGCCATCCAGCTGGGCGGCCTGGTCGCCACCGCCACCGGTAACGAGCAGCGCACGCGCGAGCTCGGCAACTCGGTGTCGACGGTTCGCGCCGACAGCGTGAACATGGCGGCCGTGTCGAACGTCTCGCAGCTCATCCAGGGCCGCGCGGCGGGCGTCGAGGTGCTGCAGAGCTCGGGCACCTCGGGCACGGGTGCGCGCATCCGTATCCGCGGCAGCAACTCGATCTCCCTGTCCAACGACCCCATCGTCTTCATCGACGGCGTGCGCGTGAACAGCAACACGCAGTCGTCGCAGCTCGACGTGGCCGGGCAGGACTTCTCGCGGCTGAACGACATCAACCCCGAGGAGATCGAGAACATCGAGGTGCTGAAGGGGCCCGCCGCGTCGGCGCTCTACGGCACCGCGGCCGCCAACGGCGTGATCCAGATCACCACCAAGCGCGGCCGCGCCGGCAAGACGCGGTGGAACGTGTGGAGCGAGCTGGGCTCGATCACCGAGCCCAATCAGTACCCCACCAACTACCGCCAGCTGAACGCCGCCGGCACCGGCCAGTGCCTGGTCTCGTCGACCTGCATTCCGGGCACGCTGCAGTCGTACAACCCGCTGGAGCAGAACTCGCCGTTCCGTGACGGCAGCCAGCGCACGGTGGGCCTTTCCATCGGCGGCGGCACGCAGGACATCCAGTACTTCGTGTCCGGCGAGTCGCAGCGCGAGAACGGCATCTACCAGAACAACCGGCTGGACCAGGTGAACCTCCGCGGCAACCTGACCGCGCAGGTCACCCGCAAGCTGAACGTGTCGCTGCGCACGGGCTACGTGAGCAACCACGCCCAGCTTCCGTACAACGACAACGCGGTCGAGGGCTTCATCGGCGGCGGCATCCTGGGGCAGGCCTGCAACCCCTGCAGCGCCACCGACGTCCGCGGCGGCTACTTCTCGTACGCCAAGGACCTGCGCTACGCCTTCGACAACTCGCAGCGCGTGGAGCGCTTCACGGGCAGCCTGAACGCCCGCTTCTCGCCGCTGTCGTGGCTGACCTTCAACGGCGTGGCGGGGATGGACGTGCTGAACCGCACGGACTTCCAGGACCTGCTGCCGAACATCTTCCAGCCCGCCAACGGCGTGCCGGACTACGTGATCGGCTACCGCTTCGTGCTGCCCGCGCTGGTGCGCAACTTCACCGCCAACGGCAGCGGGACGGCCACCTTCGACCTGACGCCGAGCCTGGCCTCGACGACCACGGCGGGTGTGTCGTTCTACCGCGACGTGTCGCAGCTGTACAGCGCCGGCGGGTACAACCTGGGGCCCGGCACCAACTCGCTGGGTTCGATCGCCGAGCGCTTCTCGATCGGCGAGACCACCGGCGACATCAAGACGCTGGGCCTGCTGGCCTCGCAGCAGTTCGCGTGGCGTGACAAGGTGTACCTGACCGGCTCGGTCCGCGGCGACCGCAACAGCGCGTTCGGCCAGGACCTGGGCTTCATCTACTACCCGTCTCTGTCGGCCTCGTGGGTGGTGGCCGAGGAGCCGTGGTTCCCGCAGACCAGCCTGCTCAGCACGCTGCGCCTGCGCGCCGCGTACGGGCAGTCGGGCCTGGCGCCGGGGCAGCGTACCGCCAAGCCGTTCTTCAACATCATCTCGGGCACCATCCGCGCGGGTGGCGACGAGGCCAGCGTCCCGGGCATCACCACCGGCGGCGCGGGCAACGTGGGGCTGAAGCCCGAGCGTTCGCGCGAGATCGAGTTCGGCGCCGACCTGGGCGTGCTGAACGACCGGCTGGGCTTCGAGATCACGCACTACGACAAGGTTTCGCGCGACGCGCTGGTCAGCCGCCGCCTGGCGCCCTCGCTGGGCTCGAGCACCACGCAGACCGTGAACCTGGGCCGGGTGTCGAACAAGGGCTGGGAGGCCCTGGTGAACGCGCACGTCCTCGAGACGCGCCCGCTCCGCTGGGACGCCACCGTCACCTACTCGACCAATCACAACAAGCTCCTGGAGCTGGGCGAGGGCGTGGACCCGATCATCTTCGGGATCGGCGGCGACTCGCAGCGCCACCAGGAGGGCTACGCCCTGGGCGCCTACTTCGGCGTGCCGTACACGTTCAATGACGCGAACCACGACAACCGCATCCAGGTTGCCGAGATCACGCTGGGCGACACCGCCGAGTTCCAGGGGACGCCGTTCCCCACGCGCGAGTCGTCGCTGAACACCACGCTGACCTTCTTCGACGTGCTGCGCGTGTCGGCCCTGCTGGACCACAAGGGCGGGTACAAGCTGTTCAACAGCACCGAGGAGTTCCGCTGCGGCGTGATCCGGAACTGCCAGGCCATCAACGACCGCACCAGCCCGCTGGACCTGCAGGCGCGCGCCCTGGCCGATGCGGCCTTCGGCGTGTACACCGGCTACATCGAGGACGCCAGCTTCACCAAGCTGCGCGAGGTGTCGTTCACGCTGATGGCGCCGCGCTCGATGTACTCGCGCTTCGGGCTGGGCAACCTGAGCCTGACGGTGTCGGGCCGGAACCTGAAGACCTGGACCGACTACACGGGCCTGGATCCGGAGATCAACAGCGGCGGACAGACGAACTTCAACACGTTCGACTTCCTGGGCCAGCCGCCGGTCCGCTACTGGACCGCCCGGATCGATCTGGGCTTCTAATCTCAAAGGAGCAGTCACGAGATGAGGCATACCACACGTAACCAGGGGAGGGGCTTCCGGCCCTTCCCGCTGCGGGTCGCTGCGCTGGGGCTTCTGCTCCCGCTGGGCGCCTGCTCGGTAGACAAGATCCTCGAGGTGGACGACCCGGATGTGGCCACCCCGGGCTCGGTGGCGGGGCGCGAGGCCCTTCCGGCGGTGTACGCCGGCGCCCTGGCCGACTTCGCCCACGCCTACGCGGGCGGCGGCGATACCGGCGGCGGCAGCCGGAACGAGGGCCAGATCCTGCTGAGCGGGCTTCTGGGCGACGAGTTCCAGAGCACCGACACCTTCAACACCCGCATCGAGATCGACCAGCGGGACATCACGCCCGCCAGCACGCCGGGGAGCTCGGCGAACGGGCAGCTGAGCGACGCGGAGCGCAACCTGCACCGCGCCCGCCGTGCGGCCGAGAACGGCACCGACCTGTTCAAGGAGAACGGGCTGCCGACGGATCCGCGCCGTGCGGAGCTGTTCGCGCTGGCCGGGTACACGTACATCTTCTTCGCCGAGAACTACTGCGCCGGCGTGACGTTCAGCAGCATTCCGTTCACGGGCGGTGACCCGACGTTCGGTTCGCCGCAGAGCACGAACGAGGTGCTGGCCACCGCCATCGCGCGCTTCGACTCGGCGCTGGCGATCGCTCCGGCTGGCTCGAGCCAGGCGCGGCTGGCCACGATCGGCAAGGCACGCGCGCTGCTGGACCAGGGCAACCGTGCCGCCGCCGCGGCGCTGGTCGCGGCGGTTCCGACCACCTTCTCCTACGACGTGCCGTATTCGGACAACACGTCGCGCCAGGAGAACGGGGTGTACAACTACACCACCGACGCCCGGCGCTACGGCGTGTCGGACGTGGAAGGCGGCGAGGGGCTCCCCTACCGCTCGGCCAACGATCCGCGCGTGGAGTACGAGGACGGCGGGGATCCGTTCGACACGAACTTCCCCGATCCGGTCTTCTGGAACCAGCTGAAGTACCCGGCGCGTGACAGCGACGTCACGCTGGCCAACGGCATCGAGGCGCGCCTGATCGAGGCCGAGGCGCTGCTGAACGGCGGCGCGAGCGCCGCCTACCTGCCGGTGCTGAACACGCTGCGGGCCACGATCAGCCTGCCGGCGCTGGCCGACCCGGGCACCGCGACGGGCCGTATCCAGCAGTTCTTCCAGGAGCGCGCGTTCTGGCTGTGGCTCACGTCGCACCGTCTGGGCGACATGCGCCGCGAGATCCGCCAGTACGGCCTCACGGAGGCGCAGGTGTTCCCGTCGGGTGACTACATCCGCGGTGGCACGTACGGCACCGACAAGAACCTCCCGATCTTCGTGGACGAGGGGAACAACCCCAACTTCACGGGCTGCACCAGCCGCGCGGCGTAAGCCGGGCGGACGGGCGCCGGGGATTTCTTCCCGGCGCTCGACGGGAGCGGAAAAGCGAAGGGGCGGGCACCTCCGGGTGCCCGCCCCTTCGTCTTGCCGTTTCGCGTCCCCCGTTGGTGCGGCCGGGCCCGGGGATCAGGATGCGATCACGCAGAGAAGCAGAAGAGCAGGGGGGATCTCCGCGCCCGGCTTCCTGCGTGGAGCAGGCCCTTCGGCGATGGTCAATCGGGCGACGTGAATGAGTGGCCGGGACCGGCCGGCGGGAGGTGGCGGCGGGGAAACGGAAAGGGTGCGGAGCGACGGCTCCGCACCCTTCGGTGGTGCTCCGGACGAGGTGCCGGAGGGTTCAGTTGCTGTGGTCGACGTCCACGCGGGTGAGGATGACGATGGCGCCGCCGCCGCCGCCGGTGCCGTGCTTCAGCGTGCCGTTGATCCCGTTCAGGAACTCGACGGAGTCGATCTGGCGCGCGGGGACGGAGCGCAGGAGGGCGAAGTCCAGCAGCCGCGCGCCGTCGAGCAGCACGATGGGGGTGTCGTCGAGCACGATGGTCTGGTGGCCGCGGGTGGGGCGGATTCCCACCGGGGTGCCGTCGGCCGTCTCCTGCAGCCGCACGCCGCCCAGCCGCCGCAGCACCTCCCAGGCGTTCTGCGCGCCCGACTCTTTGATCTCCTGCGAGCTCAGGTAATGCGAGGTCGAGCGCGCGGGCGAGTGCGATTCGCCGTCTCGGGCGGGGTGCAGGGTGGCGCAGCCCGCGGTGGTGGCCAGGAGGGCGGCCAGGGTGATGCCGAGGCGGACGGGGCGAGCGGTCATGGCGACCTCCGGGCCGAAGTGCGGGATGCGCGCGCGGGAGCGGGCGCACGGCGTGGAGCCGGGTGGGGGGACGCCGCGCCGCGACGGACGCGGGCCGCCCACGAATGATTGAAGCCGCATCTTCCGAGCCGCAAGGCTGCCGGCGCTACGGTCCTCCGGAATGACGCCGCCCCATGTGCGTAGGACGCTTCAAGCGTCCCGGTTCTGACACCCCGGGCGTTCTCGTCGGGGTTCCGCGCCCGCTGCGTGTCTTAACGGATGCGGGCGGAAGAGGCGTCTTTCAAGGCGCGGGGACACGCGGTGGGGAGACGGGCGCCGTGCGTCCGCCGGAGCGCCGCCCGTGGCGCGGCCGATGCGGGACGCGGGGAGACGGAGCGGGCGCCGGCCGTCCGGGTCCGGTGCCGGTCATGATAATTCATCGAGCGAGGAGAGCATGGTTCGAGGCGAGCTCATCGTGATGGCGGTTGCGGCCCTGGCCGGCTGCGCGAGCGGCGGCACGGGCGGCGGCGGCAGCTACCAGAGGACGACCACGGTCCTCTCCGTTCCCAACGGCCAGTCGTCGGCGGACGTGATGTTCGACGCGTACGGCGGCGCCGCGCCGGTGGCCGCCACGCTGGCCGCGGGCCGCGACACGGTGTTCGCGGCGCTGGAGCAGGCGTACCAGGCCGTGGGTGTGCCGGTGGGGATGCGCGACCCGGCCAGGTGGACGCTGGGGAACCGCGACCTGGAGATCAGCCGCCGCCTGGGCGGGACGAACCTGTCCGAGTACTTCAACTGCGGCGCCGGCGTGATGGGCGCGGACATCGCCTCCACCTACCGCCTGCAGATCACCATCACCAGCACGCTGACGGCGCAGGGGACGGGGACGCGGCTGGAAACGGTGGCGCAGGCGAACGCCCGCCAGCCGGGAACCTCGAATCCCCCCGTGAACTGCGCCTCGACGGGGCGGCTGGAGCACGAGATCAACCGGCGCGTGGGGCTGGCGGTCGGCGGCTGACGCCGGCATCGCCGGGGCTCACGCGGAGCCGTGGAGGCGCGGAGAGACGAACCATCTTCCCGGCGCCTCTGCGGCTTTCGTGCGTCGGACGACGGGTGGAGGGGGATTCGGTCGCGTTCCCGAGAATCACGTGCCTGGCGAGTATGGATCCTTCGGGCTGCAACTCTTGGTGCGGATGCGGGTTCGGCGTGGTCGCCCTCAGGATGACGTCATACCGGATTGCCTGAAGACCAGGAAAAGACGCGCGACGCGTTCGGTCAGGCGAGGCGCTGAAGGAGGCGAGGGACTTCGGCGGGGAGCTCGCGGGCGAGGAAGCCGATGCGGCCCACGCGGCGGGCGAGCGCGTTGCCGGCCTCGCCGTGGAGCCAGACGCCCCACGCGGCGGCGCCGGCCGCGTCCGCGCCGCGGGCCAGCAGCCCGGCGACCAGGCCGGCCAGCACGTCGCCCGAGCCGGAGGTGGCGAGCCCGACCTGGCCGCCGGCGTAGCGGTACGCGCGTCCGTCCGGCGCGGCGATGATGGTGTCCGGCCCCTTCAGCGCGACGGCGGCGCCCAATTCCCGCGCGGCGCGGCGGGCGACGGCGAGGGGATCGGCCTCGACCTCTTCCTTCTCCATTCCCATCACCCCCGCCATCTCGCCCGCGTGCGGGGTGATGACGGCGCGGCCGCCCAGGTGGTGGAGCAGCCCCCGCTCGTCCGCGAGGCAGGGGAGGCATCCCGCGTCCAGCACCACCGCGGGCCCGTCCACCTCCGCCAGCACGGCGCGGGCGAGGGCGGTGGCCTCGTCCGGCTCCACGATTCCCGGGCCGAGGAGGAGCGCGCCGGCCGCGTTCGCCAGGCGCACGATCTCCCCCGCTGCCTCGGGAGAGATGCCGCCCGCCTTCGTCTCGGCGAGGGGGAAGAGGCGCGCTTCGGGGATGGCGATCGCCGCGGCCAGGGCGACGCTCTCGGCCGTCGCCAGCCGGAGCTTCCCCGCGCCGGCGCGGAGGGCGGCGGTGCCGGCCAGGAGGAGCGCGCCCGGCGTCTCGCGCGCGCCGCCGGCGACGAGGACGCGGCCGCGCTCCTCCTTGCTCCCCCGCTCGTCGGGCGAGGGCGGCGCGAGGGCGCGCAGCCGCGCGGAGGTGAGCGGGAGCGCGCGCGTCACTTGGCGCCCGCGGGAACGTCGCGCCGGGTGGTGACGTCCGCGCCGGCCTGCACGAGCGGGGCGACGAAGTTGAAGAGCCGCAGCTCCATCTTCCCCCTCCGCCCGGCCCGCGGGTTGAACTCGTACGAGGTGACGCCGCAGTTGGCCACGTCGTGCGCGCGCTCGATCCCCAGGATCTCCTCCTCGGTCATGCACTCCAGCAGGTAGCGCAGGCAGAGGACGACCACCTCGTGGCAGACGACCAGCACGCGCTCGCGGGAGTAGTGCAGGTTCACGGTGTCCAGCGCGCTGCGCAGGCGCAGGATGACGTCGGCCCAGCTTTCGCCGCCGGGGGGGCGGTGGTAGAACTTGCCCAGGAGGCGGCGGTGCTCGGCCTGCTCGGGAAAGCGCTGCTGGATCCCCACCGCGGTCAGCCGGTCCAGGATGCCGAACTCGCGCTCGCGCAGCCGCTCGTCCACGATCACCTCCTCGTCCGGGTCCTCCGTGCCCCCCGCGGCGCGGATCAGCTCGGCGGTGGCGCGCGCGCGGACGTAGGGCGAGGCGAGGACGACGGTGGGGCGCTGCGACGGCGGCAGGGCGGCGAACCAGCGGCCGAGCGCGGCGGCCTGCTCGGTCCCGCGCGGGCTCAGCGGCACGTCCACGTCGCGCTGGGCGATGGCGATCATCGGCAGGCCGGCGTCGCGCGCCGCCGCGGCGGCCACGTTTCCCGCGCTCTCGCCGTGGCGCACGATCCACATCACGTCGGGCCAGGTCTGCTCCATCGCCGCCCCTTCTTCTTGCGTCATGGTTCCGGGCGGTGCGACGGGTCAAAGAGCGTACCAGACGGGCTTGGACGCCGGCGCCCGGACGGTTAATTTGCCCGTCCCACCGTTCTCCCCGCCGGTCCGCCGCATCTCGCGGGCGGGTGGAAAGCGCGTTTGAACAATTGACGGACCCATCCGCGGTTGCCGAGGATTCGAGCAGTGCTTCATCTCCCCCTCCATTTCCCTCCGCGACTCGTGAGCGTGGCGCTGCTGGTCGCGGCGCTGGGCGGCTGCGTGGAGCCGCTGCGTCCCGACCTGTCGAAGGAGACGCGGCCGGTGGAGGTGGCGCCGGAGCGGCTGGGGAACGTGTTCACGCAGGCGTCGGCGTACGCGCGCAACGTGTGGGACATGCAGCTCTTCGGCGGCCGGATCTGGCTGGGGCACGGCGACAGCATCGACAACTGGGGGCCGATCCCCGTGTGGTCGCTGGACGGGGCCACCGGCGCCATGGCGCAGGAGTTCAGCACGAACGACGAGCAGGTGGACGAGTTCCGCGTGCTGGGTGGCGAGCTGTACGTGCCCGGCCACGACGGGCGCGGCGACTGGACGAAGGGCGAGTTCTACCGCCTGGAGGGCGGCAGGTGGGCCGAGCACCGCACCATCCCGCATGGGCTGCACGTGTTCGACCTGGCGCTGCACGGCGGGCGCCTGTTCGCCGCGCTGGGGACCGAGGAGGTGCGCGGGCAGGAGACGCTGCTGGCGTCGCGCGACCGCGGCGAGAGCTGGACGGCGGTGACCGACGAGACGGACCGCGTGTACGACCTGTTCGAGCTGGGCGGCGAGCTGTACGGCGCCCCGCTGATGAACGCGAGCGACAGCACGGCGGCGCGGCCGCTCCTGCGCTTCGACGGCGAGCGCTTCGTGAAGACCGGGGCGGCCGGGAAGCTGCTCCTTCCCGGCCTGGCGGACGGCGCGTGGGGGCGGATGGTGCGCCCGACCGAGTTCCGCGGCGTGCTGGTCTACATCGCCGCCGGCAGCAGCTTCGACTGGGTGCCGGTTTCGCTGGCCGTGACGCGCGACCTGCGCGAGGTGCGGCGCGCGGTGTTCCCCGACGCGGCGGCGGTGCCGTACGACCTGCTGGTGCGTGGCGACACGATGTACGTGCTGGCGTCGGCGCCGGCCGCGGCGGGCGGGTACACGGTGCGCGTCTACCGCACGGTCGACACGGTGGCCTGGCAGGAGGTATTCCACTTCGCCTCGGCTGCCTTCGCGCGGTCGTTCGAGGAGAGCGGGGGCGACTTCTGGTTCGGGCTGGGGTGCGGCTACGGCGCGCCGAACCCCGCCAGCGGCGACCTGCTGCGGGTGCGCCGCGCGAGCTGGGCGGGAACGGCGGGGTGACGGAGAGCGGGCGCCGCGCGTCCTTCCGGCGGCCGCTCTTGAAGTGCATGGGGATGGAACTACGAGGTCGATGCTGACGAAGACGAGGGGACCAATGCTCGCCGCCGCGCTGGCCGTGGCGGCGAGCGCGTGCTCGGAAGGGACAGGGCCGGCGGAGACGCCCGGCTTCGTGACCGCGCAGCCGGCGATGGCCACGGCGTTGAACGGCGCGGCGCTGCAGCCCATCCTGAGCGTGGGCGACTCGCTGCCCGGCGGCTTCGCGTGGTCTCCCATCCCCGACGGGCTGGGCGGCTACCTGGAGGGCGGCCGGCTGGTGCTGTTCGCCGCGCACGAGACCGGCGGCGCCGGGGTGCCGGGGACGGACGGACAGGCGCACTGGGCCGGCGCGCGCGTGTCGCGGCTGGTGCTGGACCCGGCCACGCGCTCGGTGCTCTCCGGCAGCTACGCGGTGGGCGGATCGGCCGGGTATCGCAACTTCTGCTCGGCCACCTTCGCCGATGCGTCGGTCGGCCTTCCCGGCGGCTGGTTTCTGGTGGGCGAGGAGACGGTCGGCGGGGCCAAGGACGGGATGGCGATCGCCCTCGGCAAGAGCGGGCAGGTGGTGGAGATGCCGTGGGTGGGGCGCTTCGCGCACGAGAACCTGGTGCCGATCCCCGGATTTCCCGGACGCGTGGTGATGGCCGGGATGGACGACAACCGCGGCAGCTCGGAGCTGTACCTGTACGTGGCCGCGAGCGAGGCGGACGTGCTGGCGGGGCGGGGAACGCTGTACGTCTTCACCTCGTCCGCGGCGGCGAACGTGGGGCAGCTGCACGCGGGCGATGCGATCGCCGGCCACTTCGTCGCGATCGACGGCGCGGCGGCGATGACGTCGGCGCAGCTGCAGCTGGCGGTGAACGCGCTGGGCGCCTTCCGCTTCGTGGGGACGGAGGACGGGGATTACGATCACCGCTCCGGCGTTTCCACCCCCGCGCTGTACTTCGCGGACACGGGGTCGGGGAGCGTTCCGTCCACCGCGGCGCCGTGGGATCCGTTCGGCTCCATCTACCGCCTGGAGATGCAGCCGGGGGACCCCACGCAGGCGCGGCTCGTGCTGCTGGCGCGGTCCGCGGGGCCGGCGGCGGGGTGGGCGTCGCCGGACAACATGGCGGCGGGAGCGCGCAGCCTGATGGTGCAGGAGGACGCCGCGAACCCGGCGTTCACGCGCGCGCCGCGGATCTGGCGCTTTCCGCTGGCGGCGGACGGCTCGCTGGGCGCGCCGACGGCCGTCGTGGAGCTGAACAACCCGGAGTGCAGCTACAGCGCGGGGACATGCTGGGAGTCCAGCGGCATCGTGGACGCGTCCGCGTGGATGGGCGACGGCGCGTGGCTCTTCGACGTGCAGGCGCACACGAAGCCCGTTCCCGCGCTGGGGCTCACGCGCGAGAACGGACAGCTGCTGTACCTGAAGGTGCCGGGGAGCTGAAGGAACGGTTTAACGCAGAGAAGCAGCACAGCAGAGAGAAATTCTCCGCCGCCTGCTTCTCTGCAATCTGATGCTCCTGGATCCGAAGCCCCCAAGACGTCATCCTGAGGCCGGCCACGCCATCCTCCGAATCCGCGCAGAACTTTGCAGGCCGAAGGATCTATCGCCCGTTCAGCACGTGAATGGAAGGAACGCACCGACGTTCTTCGGCCGGAAATCATCGCACAACGAAGACCGTTCGGCGTGAATCCGCGACTCACGTGCTTGGACTGGCTATAGATCCTTCGGCCTGCGAGTGCCTGTGCGGACTCGGCTTCGGCGTGGCCGGCCTCAGGATGACGTCTCGTTTCTTCGGGATAATCGGAACTAAAAGCAGAGCAGCGGGAGCATCTCGCTGCTCTGCTTTTGTTGGGCGGGTCAGCCGCGGAGGTGGCGGTGGAACCACTGGACGGTGCGCGGCCATGCGGCGCGCGCGGCCTGCAGGTTGGCGCCGTTCTGGCCGTCCTGCTGGCGCAGGAAGCCATGGCCCGCGCCGGGAAAGACTTGGTGCTGGTACGTCCGCCCCAGCGCGCGCATCGCCGAGTCGGCGGGGGCGATGGTGGCATCGACGCGCGCGTCGTTCTCGCCGTACAGCCCCAGCACCGGCGCGCGCACGCTCGCCAGCGACTGGGTGGAAGGCGAGACGCCGTAGTAGACGACCGACGCGCCCAGACCCGGCGCGTGCACCGCGTGGGCGAACGAGACGCCGCCGCCCCAGCAGAAGCCGACGATGCCGTAACGCGGAAGCGCCGCCGGGAGCGCCATGGCGTAGCGCGCCGTGGCGTCCAGCCGGCGCTGCACCGTGGCCGCGTCCAGCGTGCGGATGGCGGCCGTGGCCGAGTCGCGCACCGGGTCGCCGTCCGGCCCCACCGGCACGCCCTTCCCCGACAGCAGGTCCGGCGCGATGGCGATGAAGCCGTCGGCCGCGAGCTGGTCGGCCACGCCGCGGATCCAGCCGGTGAGGCCGAAGATCTCGTGCACGACCACCACCACCGGCGCGCGGTCCCGCCGCTCGGGGTAGACGACCCACGCGCGCACGCTGTCGCCCGGCCCGGCGCTCACCATCGCCCACTCGCCGTGGCGGGGCGAGGCGGCCAGGCGCGCCTGCACCTCCGCGGCGCCCGCGGGGATCGCGGTCTGCGAGCGTGCGGCCGAGGCCGTGTCCGCGGACCCGCCCATGCGCGGCGTGCACGCGGCCAGGAGGACGGAGATCGGAAGAGCCAGCACGGGGGCGATTCTACGCATCAGTCGCGCTCCAGGGGTGGAGGGTTTTTCTCGTCCGATCCCGGCTGGCTTCTGAACCTCGCGACGGCGTCGGATACTTCAGCCTGCAGGCGGCTTTCCAGATCGCGTTCGCTGAAATCGCGCCACCGGTACGCGATCTTCGCGGCGAGATATTCGATGAAGACGCGCCCGAGCGCCCTGTACTCCTCGCGCTCCGCATCGGACAGCTGGACGAGCAGGGAGAAGCCGGCGGCTCCCTCGCCGCAATTGACGTCCAGGTAGTAGTGGTTTTCTGCACCCGGCTTCCCTTCGTCCAGCAGGAACCACGCAGCCGGGTGGTGATCGATCACGTGCAGTTTCACTGCGAAGCCCGCCGCCGCAGGATCGCCTTGGGGATCATCACGTGCACGCCCACGTTGCCGTCCACCAGCTCGGTGATGTCGACGTCGCAGGCCACGCTGGTGAGCATGTAGGCGTCGTCGTGCGAGAGCCCCTGCGTGGTCATCAGGAAGTCGATCGCCTGCCGCACCGCGATCCTGGTCGCCTGCACCAGCGACGTATCCATCCCCATCGTGATCCAGTGCGTGGGCGTCTCGGCGCGCGGCCACGCCAGGTGCATGTCCTTGCGCACGATGACGCGGAAGGTGCCCGTGAGCGACGTCTCCAGCGCGGTGATGTCGACCTCGCCGTTCCCCTGCCCGGCGTGGCCGTCGCCGATCTCCAGCAGCGCGCCCGGCGTGTGGACGGGGATGTAGAGCGTGGTGCCCGCCACCAGCTCCTTGTTGTCCAGGTTGCCGGCGTGGATGTCGGGCGGCGCGCTGTTCACGCGCCCGCGCGAGCGCGGCGGCGCCACGCCGATGCTGCCGAAGAACGGATGCAGCGGAACGTCGATCCCCGGCGCGAAGCGGGCCACCATCCGCCGCCGGTCCAGGGGGATGATGCGCATCCGCGCGTACGGAAAGTCTTCCGGCAGAAAGCCGCGGCCCACGCCGAACGCGTTGTAGGCGTAGGGGATGGCCAGCTCGATGCGCTGGATGCGCACCTCCAGCACGTCGCCCGAGTCGGCGCCCTCCACGTAGACGGGGCCGGTGAGGATGTGGCCGCCCGGGCCCCGGTTGGTAACCGTGCGCGTGATCTCGCGCAGCGCCGGCTCGATCTGCGCGGGCGGCACGCCGGCCGCCTGCAGCCGTTCGGGGGTGGAGGTGATGAGCGTGCCCACCACCAGCTGGTCGCCCGAGCGGATGCGCAGCACCGGCGCCGCGGCGGCGTCGTAATATCCCCACGCGACGGTCGCCGGCGTCGGCATCAGGCGGTGCGTCGTCTGCGCGGCGCCGGGCGAAATGGCCGCGAAGAGCGCGGCGAGCGCGGCCGCGGCGGTCGAGAAGCGGGGCATGGGCACTCCTTCCCGCGAGGGAGCGGAAGGGGCGAAATCGAGTGGGGAATGGACGGAGGACAGGCTAGCCGCGGCGCGGGGATCGTGCAAGCGGACCCGGATATCGGAAAAGGAAGCAGCGCAGCGGAGAGATGAAACTCCTCCGCTGCCCTGCTTCTCCGCCTGAACCCCGATCTTTTCCCCGGTCAGTCCGGGAGGAGCGAGACCAGGGCGTCGCGGACCAGGTCGTAGCCGCGCGGGGTGAGGATGGACTCGGGGTGGAACTGCACGCTCACGAAGCCGGGGCCGCGCAGCGCGTGCACCTCGCGCGTCTGCGCGTCCGCCGCGATCTCCACGCCGGGAAGCTCGCGATCGGCCATCGCCGCGAAGGTGTTGTAGAAGCCCACGCGCTCCGGGTGGCCGAAGAGGTCGATCACCTCCTGCGCGCCCTGGAAGGGCACCTGCTTGTTGATCACCGGAAGGCCCAGCATCTCCGACAGGATCTGGTGCGACAGGCACTCGGCGAAGAACGGCCGCCCCGCATCGCGCAGCCCGGCGATGATCTCGCGCATCCGCACCATCCGCGGGTCGGTGCGCGACGTCGGGTCGCCGGGGCCGGGGCCCATCACCACCAGGTCGGCCGCGTCGTCCAGCGAGAAGTCGGCGTAGCGCACCACGCGCACCTCGGCCCCCATCTGCCCGATCATCCGCTTCAGCATGTTGGCGAAGCTGTCGTCGGCCTCCACGATGGTCACCCGCTTCCCCCGCAGCCGCGGCACCACGGAGTAGACGGCGCTCTGCGGCTCGAACCAGAAGCGGGAGAGATACAGATTGCGGCGCTGCAGCAGGATCTGCACGGTTTCGGCGTCGACCGCGTCCAGCAGGCGCTGGGGGCGCGCGGCCGCGGTGCCGCTGGCGCGGATGGCGTTCAGCACGCCGGCAATCTTCACCTCCGTCTCCTTCACCTCGCTGGCCGGGTCCGACCCGCGCACCAGCGTGGCGCCGACCCGGACGACGAGCCGTCCGTCGCGGTCCACCTCGAGGGTGCGGATGGTGATGGGGGCGTCGAGCGTGGGCTGCCCTTCCGCGTCGCGGCCCATCAGGGCGATGGTGGCGCCGTAGTAGCCGCGCGACTCGCGCTCGTAGCGGTGGATCACGCGGAAGGCGCTCTGCACCGGGCTGCCGGTGACGGTGGGCGCGAACATCGACTCGCGCAGCAGCTCGGAGATGCCGCGGCCGGACTCGCCCAGCAGCAGGTACTCGGTGTGGATCAGGCGGCTCATCTCCTTCAGCAGCGGGCCCACGATGGCGCCGCCCTGGTCGCACAGCTCGCACATGATCTTCAGTTCTTCGTCCGTCACCATGAAGAGCTCGAAGATCTCCTTCTCGTCGCGCAGGAAGTCCAGGAACGCGCGCTGGGCGGCGGCCGGCGTGGCGCCCGGCTCCTTGCGGAAGGTGCCGGAGATGGGGTTCATCATCACCTGCCCGCCGCGCGCGGAGATGTGCCGCTCCGGCGTGGCGCCCAGCACGTAGCGCTCGCCGTCGCTGAACAGAAAGGTCCAGTAGGTGCCGAACTCGTGGGTGAGGAACGAGCGGACGATGCTCAGGATTCCCTCGAACGAGCTTCCGGGGAGCGTGGCCGTGCAGCGCCGGGCGATGACGAAGTTGCTGCCTTCGCCGCGCCCGATCTCGTGCTCGACGATGCGGCGGACGGTGGCCTCGTACTCCTCGGGGGTGGTGTCGAACTCCAGGTCGCGCAGCTCCACCGGGCGGTCGGGGAGCGCGGCCAGCACCTCGTCCAGCCCGTACTCCGTGGCCTCGTCCACCATCAGCGTGAGGATGGGCTCGCCGCCGTCGTGCACGGGAAAGCCGCGCTCGCGCGCCTGCGCGAAGGGAATGAGGCTGACCGAGTCCAGCGTTTCGGCGCCCGCGGGCCCGGTGCGCCGGGGGATGTCGTCGATCGCGCGGTCGCGGCGGATCTGGCCGGTGCAGAGCCACACGCCCGGCTCGTTCTTCCGCCGCAGGAGGAAGAAGGGGCGATCGGGATGGACGGAGAACGGGCGGCGCTCGGTGCTCATGGAACGGGCCGGGATGATGGACGGGAGACAGAAACAAGCGCTCCAGCGGCTTCCGCGCGCCATCCGTGGCTCGGAGCTGCGGATGAATCGCGCGGGCGCTGGAGGGCTGGGCATCGCCCCCGGCGCGGCAGCGGATGGGCGCGCGGTGCCGGGGTGATGCGAGAAATCTAACGAATCCGCGGGGATGCGTCAGGCGGTGTTCGTTGCGACGGATTTCGGGCGGGAGACGATGCCGGTGAGCGGGCCGGCCACGCACCGGCGACTGAGGAAGTCGCAGCAACAACGACGGGAAGCTTCGCAAACCGCGCGAGGCTGATCCGCTCATCCCGCGGCATCGGCGCTCACGACCGACCTCCTTCGTCCATGATCAGACGGTGCAAGTATCTTCCCCGCAACAGCTTGCGTCCAAGCCCAGAATTCCGGACGGAATGGCGCTGTTGCGCGAGGCGGTGAGGGAGCTTAGGATGTGATTGAGAATCGTTCTCAACCATCCTGGACTGTGCTCGACCATGAGACTGCTATCCGCCGCGGGCGCGCTGTGCGTGCTCGCCAGCGCTTCGGCCCACGGGCAGGCCGCCCGGCCGGCCTTCGACTTTGCCGCGGCCATGACGCCGGGCGACACGCTTGGGCGCATCTCCTTCAGCATTCCCGCGCTGCCGGTGGCGGAGGCGCTGGGCGAGTTCTCGCGCCAGGCCGACGTGCGCGTGCAGCTGGCGTCCACCGCGGGCGCCGCGGCGCGCACGCACGCCGTCAGCGGCACCTTCACCGCCGCCGAGGCGCTGCGGCTGCTGCTGGAGGGCACCGGCCTCACCGCGCGCTTCTCCGGCGTCCGCACCGCCATCGTGATCCCCGCCGACGGGGGCGAGTACGCGCTGAAGTCGATCACCGCCACCGCCGAGCGCAGCGCCGGCTACTCGGCCGTGCGCAGCACCACCGCGATGAAGACGCCCACGCCGCTGCGCGACGTGCCGCAGTCGGTGAGCGTGGTCACGCGCGACGTGATCTCCGACCAGGCCATGCAGGGGATGGCCGACGTGGTGCGCTACGTTCCCGGCGTGCAGATGGGGCAGGGCGAGGGGCACCGCGACGCGCCCACCATCCGCGGCAACGCGAGCACGGCCGACTTCTTCGTGGACGGCGTGCGCGACGACGCGCAGTATCTGCGCGACCTGTACAACGCCGAGCGGGTGGAGGCGCTGAAGGGGAGCAACGCCATGATCTTCGGCCGCGGCGGTGGCGGGGGCGTGCTGAACCGCGTGAGCAAGGAGGCGCAGTGGGCCCCCGTCCGCACGCTCACCGCCGAGACGGGCTCGTGGGGCCATCGCCGCACGATGATCGACGTCGGCGAGGGGCTGAGCGGGACGGTGGCCGCGCGCTTCAACGGGATGTACGAGAACTCCGGCGGCTTCCGCGACCGGGCGGATCTCCAGCGTTACGGCATCAATCCCACGCTGGCGATCGGCCTCGGCAACACCACCGTCCGCGCGGGCTACGAGCTGTTCAGCGACCGCCGCAACGTGGACCGCGGCATCCCCTCGTTCCAGGGGCGCCCGGCGGAGACCGACATCACCACCTTCTTCGGCAACCCCGACATCTCGCACGCGCGGATGCGGGTGCACGCGGCGACGGCGTCGGTGGAGCACACGGCGGGCGCCATCACCCTGCGCAACCGCTCGCGCTTCGCCGACTACGACAAGTTCTACCAGAACAGCTATCCCGGCGCGGTGAACGCGGACGCCAGCCAGGTGGCGCTGAGCGCGTACAACCACGCGATCGGCCGCCGCAACTGGTTCAACCAGACGGACCTCATCGCCGTGGCGCCCACCGGTGGCGTGAAGCACACGGTGCTGCTGGGCGCGGAGGTCAGCCGCCAGCGCACGGCGCAGGTGCGCAACACCGGCTACTACAACGACGCGTTGACCTCCTTCTCCGTCCCCTTCGGCGATCCCACGGTCACCACGCCCATCACCTTCCGGCAGAGCGCGACGGACGCGGACAACCGTACGATCGCGACCGTCGCCGGCGTGTACCTGCAGGAGCAGGCGGAGCTCACGCCCTGGCTGCAGGCGGTGGGCGGGCTCCGCTTCGACCGCTTCGACGTGGATTACCGCAACAACCGGAATGGAGACGAGCTGGGCCGCCGCGACGAGCTGTGGTCGCCGCGCGCGGGGCTGGTGCTGAAGCCGGTGCGGACGGCGTCGCTGTACGGGAGCTGGAGCATCTCCTACCTCCCCAGCAGCGGCGACCAGTTCAGCTCGCTGACGGCCACGACCGAGACGCTGGAGCCGGAGCGCTTCGCCAACCGCGAGGTGGGGGCGAAGTGGGACGTGCGGCCGAACCTGGCGCTCACCGCGGCCGTGTACCGGCTGGACCGCACCAACACCTCGGCGCCGGACCCGGCGGACCCGTCGCGGATCGTGCAGACGGGCGCGCAGCGGACCACCGGCTTCGAGCTGGGCGCCGCGGGGAACGTCACGCGGAACTGGCAGATCGTGGGCGGGTTCGCGTCGCAGAACGCGCGGATCGTGAGCGCCACCAGCGCGGCGAAGGCGGGCGCGCGCGTTCCCCTGGTGCCGCACCAGACGGTGTCGCTGTGGAACCGCGTGCAGGTGATGCCGGCGCTGGGGCTGGGCCTGGGCGTCGTGCGGCAGAGCGACATGTTCGCGGCGATCGACAACACGGTGACGCTGCCCGGCTTCACGCGGGCCGACGGCGCGCTGTTCGTGCGCATCAACCCCGCGCTGGGCGCGCAGGTGAACGTGGAGAACCTGTTCGACAAGAGGTACTACGCCACGAGCCAGGGGAACAACAACATCATGCCGGGCGCCAAGCGCACGCTCCGCATCTCCCTCACCGCGCATCCGTAGGGCCGGACAACATCAGGGTTGCACGCAGAGAAGCAGAGCAGCGGAGGGTGCGCTGCTCTGCTTCTTCTTGTGCGATTCTCACCTGGCTAATCCTCGCACCAACGAAAAAGACGTCATCCTGAGGCCGGCCACACAGTCACTTATCCCTCGCCAGAATCAGCAGGCCGAAGGATCTATAACGTAGGCCACACGTCACTCCGAGCGCCGCGCCGATGCCTCCTCGCGTTGTCGATCGACGGAAGGCTCGGTGCGATGCCCCGAGTCACGTGCTCGGCCGGCTATGGATCCTTCGGCCTGCAACCTATTGCACGGGAACGGGTTGCCGTGTGGCCGGCCTCAGGATGACGTCTTGGGCCGTGGCGTCGAAGAAGCTCTCCCGATTGTCAGCTGTTCGTCGCGGGGCGGCGGGTGAGGGCGGCTACCGCGGCGCCGCCGATGGCGCCGGTGACGGCCGAGCTGACCGTGCCGAACGCCAGCACCACGGCGGGCACGTCGCCCAGCGCGAAGGAGACGGCGATGCCGATCAGCGCGCAGACGCCGCCCGCGACCGCGCCGCCGACGGCGCCCTGGCCGATCCCCGGGCGCGCCATCCGCGCGTAGAGGGCGCCGGCCACCAGCGAGATTGCCATCCCCAGCACCGCGAAGAGGCTGGCGATGACGGGCGCCCAGTGGCCCAGGATCACCATCGTGAGCTGCAGGACGGTGCCGGCGGCGGTGGCCTCGGCGAGCGCGCGGTTGTTCGGGGTGGACATGGTGCGATCTCCAGTGCGAGGGGGTGGGTCAGGGGGACTGCAGGGTGGCGATGTAGCGGCGGAGCTGGCCGATGCAGGCGTCGTACGGCTCCAGGCTGCGGTGGGTGCGCGCCTGCATCACCGCGCCTTCCATGGTGGTGAGAATGAACTGCGCCAGCGCGCGGCGGTCCACGTCGCCCGCCAGCCGGTCCGCCGCGTCGTCCAGGCACCCTTCGACGGCGGCGGTCCAGGCGCCGAAGTTGGCGGCCAGCAGCTCGCGCACGGGCGGGTCGGGCTCGTGCAGCTCCAGCGCGAGGCTGCCGATGGGGCACCCGTAGAAGCAGTCGGTGTCCACCAGCGCCTGCCGGTAGCGTGCGAGCAGCGCGAAGATCCGCTCCAGCGGGTCCGCCACGCCCTCCCACGCCGGGTCCAGCAGCATGGGATGGATGCCGTCGCGGAAGCGGGTGAGCACCGCCACCAGCAGGTCCTGCTTGGTGGGAAAGAAGTGGTACAGGCTTCCCGCGTTGGCGCGCGCCGCCTGCAGCACGTCGGCGATGCTGGTGGAGTTGTACCCCTTCTCCCAGAACAGCCGCATCGCCGCGTCCAGCAGCCGCTCGCGGGTGTCCTGCGCGTGCATCGGGCTCAGCGCCGGCCGCGGGTGCGCTCGTACCAGGGCTTGAAGCGCTCCGCCAGGAAGTGGCGCCACACGCCGTCCACCGCCGCGTCCAGCCCCGGCGGCAGCTCGCCCGCGGCGTGGAACTCCACCTTCACCACCGTGCTGTCGCCGCGCGCCGCGAAGGTGTACGTGGTGACGGCGCTCACCGCCATCCCCGTGAGCCCCAGCGGTCCCTCGTAGCGCAGCGTGTTCGGGCGGTCGACCACGGTGACCACCGCGTGGCGCACCGCGTTCCCGCCCAGGCTGTCCGCGACCTCGCAGAAGCACCCGCCCACCCGCGGCTCCAGGTACATCCGCCGGGGATTGGCGAAGAGGTGATGGTCCCACCACGGGAGCACGTCGCCGGTGATGGCCGCAAAGGCTTTGGCGGGGGTGCCGGGGACGGTGACGCTCTGCTCGACGACGAACGCGCCGGCGGGGGTCGGGCGGGGCGACGGCTGCGGTCCCTGCGCGTTCTGCCCCGCGCCCGCGGCGGGAACGAGCGCCAGCGCCAGCGCGCCGGTGATGGCTGCGGTCCGGATCACGGGAGACGAGGTGCGGGTGGGGAGATGGAGATGAAGGACTTGGTTGAGCATTCAACTCATGCTCGCGAGCGGAGACAATGTCAAGATTCTTGTTTGCGACAGATGGGTGAGTGCGCTCCGGCAATCTCCACCCCGGCGAATAAATTCGCGGGCAACAACTGCACAAAGTCCCTGCGGGACTGCGGCCGCGGCATCATCGCGGATCCGAGGGGATGTGGGGGCCACACGAATGTGAAGTCCGCGAAGGCGGACTGCGTGCCTTTGTAGCCGCGGCTTCAGCCGCATTTTCGCGCACCCGAACCATCGGATCGCGCGATCGACGCACAAGAAAGCCCCGGCCGGGCGAACCCGGCCGGGGCAGTCTCACGGCTGGGCGGAGGTTTACCAGTCGCGAGCCGTGGTGGTGCCGGTGCCGCGGTCGCTCCCGTCGATGGGGCGCTCGCGGTCGGTGCCCTGGCCGGTGTCGCGCGACGAGCCCTCCATGGTGTCGCGCGTGCCCTCGACGTCGGCCGGGCGGTCGTAGCCGTAGCCGCCCTCGCGGCCGCTGGACCGCATCTGGGCGTCGTTCGCGTTCGTGTTCCCGGCGCCCAGGCTGTCCGACGGCGTGCCCATGTCGCCCTGCATCCCCGCCGCGCCCTGCATGCTCTCGCGGTCGGACGACGACATCCCCTCCATCGCCCCGTCGCCCAGGCTGCGGCTGGAGCTGCCCTCCATGTCGTCGCTGGCCATGCGGCCGTGGCGCGAGCCCTCCATCCCGCCCATGCCGTCGCGCTCCATCTCGCTGCCGCGCATGGCGTCGCGCTCCTGGCCGTCGCCCTGCATCCCCTCGCGCTCCACCTGGCCGTCGCGCTGCAGGTGGTCGCGCTCCGAGGGCGAGCCGCTCATCTCCTCGCGCTCGCTGGAGTCGCCGCGCATGGGCGTCTCGTCCATCTCGCGCTCCACCATGCCGGGGTTGCTGTCGTTGCGGTCCATGATCGTCCCTCCCAGTGCGATGCCGCCTGAATTGGCGGTTGCTTGCGGAGAGTGCAAATCGCGTTCCCGCAATGGGTTAGATTCGCATCTCCGTCACACCAGCCAGCGCACGGCCAGATCCGCGACGCGGCGCGCGAGGCCGCCCGAATACTTCGCGCGGAGGAAGGCGTCGGCGGCGCGCTTCAGTGATTCGGGGTAGGTGGGGTAGATGTGGATCATCCCCGAAAGGTCCGACAGCTTCAGGCGATGCCGGACGGCGAGGACGGCCTCGTGGATGGTCTCCCCCGCGCGCGGCCCGACGACGTGCGCGCCGGCGATGCGTCCTTTCGGATCGAGCACGAGCTTGGTGAGCCCCTCCGGCTCGCCGTCGCAGAGGGCGCGGTCCAGCGAATCGTGCCCGTAGCGGAAGACGCCCGCCTTGTCGCCCCACTCGTCGCGCGCCTCGGCTTCGGTGAGGCCCACGCGGGCGACCTCGGGCTCGGTGTAGGTGCACCAGGGGACCACGCGGTAGTCCACCTTCCGGCGCAGCGGGAAGAGCGCGTTCGGCGCGGCGATGCGGGCCTGGTAGTCGGCCACGTGGGTGAAGCGGTACGGCCCGGCCACGTCGCCCGCCGCCCACACGTTGGACGCGGAGGTGCGCAGAGCGGCATCCACCGTCACGCCCTTGTCAGTCGATTCCACGCCGATCGCGTCCAGCCCCATCTCCTCCACGTTCGGCTTGCGGCCGGTGGCGACGAGGATCACGGCCGCGCGGATCTCCATCTCCCCCGTCTTCGTACGGATGGTGATCACCTTCTGCCCGTCCTCGACGCGCACCGCCGTCGCCCGGGTGCCGAGGTGGAGGGTGATCCCCTCGCGCTCCAGCTGGCGGCGGAGGACGGCGGCGATCTCGGGGTCCTCGCGGTGCAGCACCTGCTCCGCCGCGCTGACCACCGTCACGCGCGAGCCCAGCCGCGCGAACGCCTGCGCCATCTCGATTCCGATCGGCCCCGCGCCGAGGACGAGCATGGATTCCGGGAGCGCGCGGAGATCCCACAGCGTCTCGTGCGTGAGGTATCCCGCCTCCTCCAGTCCGGCGATTTGGGGGATGGCGGTGCGCGAGCCGGTCGCCAGGATCCAGCGCTTCGAGCGGATGCGGCGGCCGCCGACCTCGGCTTCCCCGGGGGAGACGAAGCGCGCGCGGCCCTCGACCACGTCCACGCCCATGCCGCGGAAGCGCTCCGGCGAGTCGTGCGGCTCGATCTGGCGGATGACGGCGTGCACGCGCTCCATCACCCGCCGGAAGTCGGCGCGGCCGCCGTCCACCTCGATGCCGAAGTCGGCGGCGCGGCGGAGGGTGTGGAGGACGGCGGCGGAGCGGATGATGGCCTTGGACGGCACGCACCCCGTCCACAGGCACTCGCCGCCGAGCCGGTGCTGCTCCACCAGCGCCGTCCGCGCCCCGATCCCCGCCGAGACCGCCGCCGACACCAGCCCCGCCGTTCCCCCGCCGATCACCGCCAGGTCGTAACGCTCCACGGGAACCCCAGGTGCGAGAGTGCGAAAGTGCGAGAGTGCGTGACTCCGCGCGGGGGCGGATATCCCCCGCGTTACTCCAGCATCCATCCAGCTTTCCGATATCCCGGCTTCGAAGAGGCACCTTGCCCGCCTGGCTGGCCCCCTCTCCTCCGCTGCGCGGGAGAAAGGGGGGAACACAGCGCGGGGGAGGGTTCAGCGTTTCACGCGGTAAAGCAGGTACACGCAGCCGCCGCCGATCGCGCGGTTCTCCAGCAGCTCCAGGTCGAGCTGGCGGCCGAAGGGGCGGAAGAGGGGGATGCCGGAGCCGAGGAGAACCGGGTGAACGTTCGCGCCCACCTCGTCGATCAGGTCGGCCTCGAAGAGCGAGCGCGCCAGGTCGCCGCCGCCCATCACGCAGATCCCCTTTCCGGGGAGCGACTTCAGCTCGCGCACGAACGGGGCGGCGTCGCCGGTGACGAGCTCCACCCCGCCGAGGGGCCGCACGGTCATCGTCCGGGAGAAGACGTATCCCTTCACCCCCGGACTGGATCCCGCAGAGCCGTTGGCGACCGCGGCCTCGTACGTCTTCCGCCCCATCAGCACCGTGTCGACGGTGGCCCAGTACGCGGACATGATGGCGCTCACGTCGTCGCTCCAGCGCAGCCAGTCGACCGCGCCGTCGTCGCGCGCGATGAAGTGGTCCAGGCTGCAGGCGGCGCCGTAGGTGACGGTGCGCATGGAAACCTCCGGGGCTTCTGGGGCCGGCGAAGCGCGCAGCAAACGTGGCACGGCGGGCGCGCGGGGTGTATCTATATACGCTTCAACGCAGACCGGAGCTACGGCGGACCTCCGTTCGTCCCAACCCAAGCGGGCTCGAAGCGATGGCGGTGACCTGGAAGCGGATCGATACGGACCTGTGGCGCGGGCGCGCGGACCGCGCGTGGCGGCGCCTGAAGGAGGCGTGGCGCGACCGCGGCGAGCGCAGGATCGTGATCGGGCTGGGGCTGGTGAGCCTGGCCAGCTGCACCACCGGCGCGGCGGCCGCGGCGTGGACGCGCGCCTGCAGCGGCACCTGCCCCACCGCCGAGCAGGTGCAGGACTTCGCGCCGCGGCAGGCCAGCGTGGTGCTGGACGCGCGCGGCGGGCAGCTGGGCTCGTTCTACCGCGAGCGGCGCACGCTGGTGAGCATCCGCACGCTGCCGCGCTACGTGCCGCTGGCCTTCGTGGCCATCGAGGACGCGCGCTTCTTCCACCACGAGGGGGTGGACCCGGTGCGTGTGCTGGGCGCCATCCGCGACAACGTGATCGGCGGGTTCGGCAGCACGGGCGGCAGCACCATCACCATGCAGCTGGCCCGCAACATGTTCCCGCAGCAGCTGCCGCCCAACGAGAAGAGCGTGCGCCGCAAGCTGGCCGAGGTGCGGCTGGCGCTGGAGATGGAGCGCACGCTCAGCAAGGAGCGCATCCTCGAGCTGTACATCAACCACATCTACCTGGGCGCCGGCGCGTACGGGGTGGAGGCGGCCGCGCGGACGTACTTCAACAAGCCCGCGTCGCAGCTCTCCATCTCCGAGGCGGCCACCATCGCCGGCCTCCCGCAGGCGCCCAGCGCGTACAACCCGCGCGAGCACCCCGACCGCGCCCAGCGCCGCCGCGACCGGGTGCTGGAGAAGATGGCCGAGGCGGGCGTCATCACGTCCGAGCAGGCGGAGCGCGCGAAGGCCGAGCCGCTGGTGCTTCCGCCGCCCAAGGGGGCCATCCGCGCGCCGTACTTCGTGGAGGCGGTGCGCCGCGAGCTGGAGGCGCGCTTCGGCGAGCTGCTGTACACCGGCGGGCTGAAGATCTACACGGGAATCGACCCCGTGCTGCAGCAGACCGCCGAGCAGGCGCTGGAGCAGCAGCTGCGCGCGGTGGAGCACGGCGAGTACGGGGGATACAGCCACCCCACCTACGAGAAGTTCACCTCGCAGATCAAGCCGGGCGAGCCGGTGCGCTTCACCCCGTACCTGCAGGGCGTGGTCGTGGTGATGGACCCGGGGACGGGCGTGGTGCGCGCGCTGGTGGGCGGGCGCGACTTCAGCCAGAGCCAGTTCAACCGGGCCACGCAGGCGCTGCGGCAGCCGGGGAGCAGCTTCAAGCCGTTCGTGTACGCGGCGGCGCTGGAGCACGGCCGCAGCCCGCAGTACGAGGTGGCCGACGAGCCCATCTCCATTCCCACCGGCGACGGGACGTACTGGAACCCGAAGAACTACGACGGGCGCTACAGCGGCTACATCCCCATGCGCACGGGGCTGAAGTTCTCCAAGAACATGGTGGCCATCCGCCTGGGGCGCGAGGTGGGGATCGACGCGGTGCGGAGCATGGCCGCGCGCGCGGGGATCGGCACGCGGATCCCCGGATATCCGTCGGTCTACATCGGCTCGGCGGCGGTGTACCCCATCGACCTGATCGCCGCGTACGCCACCTTCGGCAACGGGGGATACCGCGTCCCCCCGCAGTACGTGGTGAAGGTGCTGGACCACCAGGGGCGCCTCCTCTGGCAGCCGCCGCAGTACCCGGAGCCGACGGTCGATCCTGCTGTCGCCTGGCTGATGACGGACATGATGCGCGACGTGGTGGACCACGGCACCGGGTACCCGGCGCGCGACCCGGCGGTGGGCGGGCTGAACTACGACATCCCCGCCGCGGGGAAGACGGGGACCACGAACGACAACACCGACCTGTGGTTCGTGGGCTTCACCCCCGAGCTGCTGGCGGGGGTGTGGATCGGGCTGGACAACCCGCAGACGATCGTGGCCGGGGCCACCGGCGGCGTGCTGGCGGTGCCGGTGTGGGCCAAGGTAATGCGGCGCTACTACCTGGGCCGCCCCGCGCCGCAGCCGTGGAAGCGGCCGGAGTCGGTGGTGGCGCGGCGGATGGCGGGGGGGCGGGTGCTGTCGGCCGACTGCCCGTGGGGCGGGGTGATCGACTACTTCGCGGCGCGGTACGCGCCGGAGCCCAGCTGCCCGGCGCCGCGCGCCGCCGAGCCGCAGTTCGTGGACCCCACGCCGGAGCTGCCGGGGCGCCCGGTGTTCCCCGGACAGAAGCGCGTCCCGCGCCCCGAGGACTTCGTGCAGCCGCAGGGCGCCGCGCCCGCGCCGGCGCAGGAGGATGGGAAGCGGAAGCGGCCGTAGCGCGGAAGTGCGGAAGTGCGTGAGTGCTGAGTGCTGAGTGCTGAGTGCTGAGTGCCGAGTGCCGAGTGCCGAGTGCCGAGTGCCACTTCCAGGGGGTGCCGAGGCTGGGGCAAGGGCGAATGAATTCGCGGCAACAACTGCCCAAAGTCCGCCTTCGCGGACTCGCGCTCCAGCATAAGCGCGAGTGCCAGGCTGAGTAGTGGCCGCGGGTAAGACGAGCCCCGCGCCTCGATCGAGGTGCGGGGCTCGGTGTATGTGTGGCGCGGATGTTCTGGCGCGAAAATGCGAGTGAACTCGCGGCTACAACTGCACACAGTCCGCCTTCGCGACGCCTTCGCGGACTTCACATCCGTGCTTCCGAGGATTCGTGCGCGTCGAGGGTAATCGTGTGGCCGGATCCACATCCCCCGATAATGCCCCGAGCACTCAGCCCTCAGCCCTCAGCACTCAGCACTCAGCACTCACGCACCCTCGCACTTCCGCACTTCCGCACTTCCGCACTCCTAATCTTCTCCCTGTACAGAGCTTACACACTCCGGCACGGAACGCGCACTACAGGTGTTGCACCCTGCGACCCACGAGCAGATCCATGAAACGCAAGCTCACCATCGCGCTCCTCGCCGTTTCCGTGCTGGCGCTGGCCGGCTTCGGCTGGCTGTGGTTCGCGCCGTGCGGGATGGGCGGATGCGCGCCCGTGTCCGAGCTGGAACGCTATCAGTCCGAGGGCTCCCAGCTCATGGACATCGCCGGCCGCCCCTTCGGCACCCTGGGGATCGACCGGCGCGTGCTGCCGCTGGACTCCATGCCCGGCTTCCTGCCCAAGGCCTTCATGGCCGTGGAGGACCGCCGCTTCTACGACCACGGCGGCGTGGACTGGAAGCGCTTCGGCGGCGCGCTGTTCAAGAACGTGAAGACCGGCGGCGTGTCGGAGGGCGGCAGCACCATCACCATGCAGCTGGCGCGCAACCTGTTCCCCCGCGCGCTGCCGTACCAGGAGCGGTCGCTGCGCCGCAAGGTGCTGGAGATCCGCGTGGCCCGGCAGATCGAGCGGGCCTTCCCCAAGGACAAGATCCTGGAGCTGTACCTCAACCACATCTACCTGGGCGAGGGGACGTACGGGGTGGACGCGGCCTCGCGCGAGTACTTCGGCAAGCCGGCGTCGCGCCTCACGCTGGCCGAGGCGGCCACGCTGGGCGGGCTTCCCGTGTCGCCCAGCAAGATCAACCCGCGCGAGAACCGCGAGGCGGCCCTGCGGCGGCGCAACCTGGTGCTGCACGAGATGGCGAAGGCCGGCTACGTCTCGCAGGCCGACGCCGACGCCGCCACCCGCGAGCCGCTGCGGCTGGCCCGGCAGGGGCGCGCGGGGCCGCGCATTGCCGGGGCCTGGTTCGTGGAGCGGGTGCGGCGCGAGCTGGAAGACGCGCTGGGCGGGGTGGACAACACCTCGGGGCTGCGCGTGTTCACCAGCTACGACCCCGTGGCCCAGAAGGCGGCCGAGGAGGAGGTGGGGCGGCAGGCGGTGGCCATCGAGTCCGGCGCGTTCGGCGCCTTCCGCCACGACACCTACGCGAAGACCAAGGGGACGACGGAGGACGGGCAGACGCCGTACCTGCAGGGAACCGCGATCGTGATGGATGCCAGGACGGGCGAGATCCACGCGCTGGTGGGCGGGCGCGACTACGACGACAGCAAGTTCGACCGCGTGTTCCAGGCGGTGCGGCAGCCGGGCTCGGCCTTCAAGCCGTTCGTGTACCTGACGGCGCTGGAGGAGGGGATCCCCGCCAGCCAGATCTTCGAGGACAAGCCCATCCAGATCCAGCTTTCGCGCAACCGCGTCTGGTCGCCGCGCAACTACACCGGCTCGTACGCGGGGCCCATGACGCTGCGCGACGCGCTGACGCAGTCCAAGAACACGGTGACCGTGCAGGTGGCGCAGCAGGTGGGGATGGACGACGTGGTGCGCACCGCGCGCGACCTGGGGATCAGCACGCCCATCTCCACCATGCCCTCCACGGCGCTGGGCGCGGCCGAGGTGCGGCCCATCGAGCTGGTGCGCGCCTTCGCGGCGTTCGACAACGGCGGCTCGCTGGTGGCGCCGCACGTGATTCGCCGCGTGGAGGACCAGGAGGGGAACGTGGTGTGGCAGCACGAGGACGCCGAGGCGCACCGCGTGATCCAGGCGGAGGAGGCGTTCGTGCTGACCTCCATGCTGCGCGACGTGGTGGACCGCGGGACGGCGGCGCCCGTGCGCGCCGCCGGCTTCCGCGGCCCCGCGGCGGGAAAGACGGGGACCACCAACGGCGCCACCGACGTCTGGTTCGTGGGGTACACGCCGGACCTGGTGGGCGCGGTGTGGTTCGGCTTCGACCGCCCGGTGACCATCGTGCCCCAGGCCAGCGGCGGCACCATCGCGGCGCCGGTGTGGGCGCGCATCATGTCGCGCATCTACCAGTCGCGCCGGATGCCGGCCGCGTGGCCCATGCCCGGCGGAGTCATCAGCGAGCAGGTGGACCGCCGCACCGGGATGGCGATGGACGCCTCGTGCCCGGGGAGCGGGCAGGCGTACACCGAGTACTTCATCCACTCCGCGCCGGTGCGGCAGAACTGCTTCCCCGCCGCGCCGTATCCGTCGGACACGGCCTGGCAGGACCCGGAGCAGGGCGCCTGGGCCTACCAGGACTCGGCGGGGATGAGCGACCTGGAGCAGCGCGGCGTGTACTGGCCCGAGCTGGAGGAGAAGCGCCGCCGCGAGGCCGCCGGCGCCCCGCCGGTGACGCCCTTGCCGGGGAGCGTGGAGGACCCGTACGCCACTCCGCCCGTCGCCGGCGCGGGCGCGGGGACGCGCACGACCGGGCGGACGCGCGTCCGTCCGACCGCGCCGCCGCCGGTGATCGGCGACGCGCCGCCGGTGGCCTCGGACGGCGGCCGCGACGGGGCCGGCGGGCGCACGCGCACGCAGCCGCGGGTGCTGGGCGACCCGGTGGGCGGCACGTCGTCCGGCAACGCGGGCGACGGGACGTCGGGGTCGTCGTCGGGCTCCTCGGGGTCGTCGGGCGGCACCTCGGGCGGGACGACTCCGCCGCCCGCGGACACCACGGGAGCGGGGGCGTAGACGGGCGTTCCGGGCCGGAGTTGGTGAAACACCGGGAGCGCTGCGGGGTTGTACAGGCGCCGCGTCCACAGGCTGGACGCGGCGCCGCGGTTATCCGGCCCGCCCCGGCGGCGGCTCCACACCTGGGAGAGAGATCCGTTTTGACCCACCGATTCTCGCGGGCGGCGGTGTTCGCCGCCCTGATGGTTCCCGCGGCGCTCGCGGCGCAGACCCCGCGGCCGGTGGCCGCGCGCGCCACGCCGCAGACGTCCGCCACCGCCAACGCGCGGGCATGGATGGCCGAGCTGCAGCAGATCCAGGGGCGGCTGCAGGCGGCGCACAACCGCGTGATGCAGGACGCGCAGCTACGCGGCGAGCAGGAAGCGCTCTTCCGCGACGTGAAGGCGGCCCTGCAGCGCGCCGACCCCGGGCTGGACGCGCTGGCCCGCCGCGTGGAGAGCATGCAGGCCGAGGCCGCCGACGCGGTGCAGCGCGGCGACCGCGCCCGGGTGCAGCAGCTGAACGCCGAGCTGGTGCCCATCCAGCAGCGCTTCATGCGCGCGCAGCAGGCGGTGATGCGCCAGCCCGCCATCGCGCAGCGCTCGGCGGCGCTGGAGCAGCGCCTCCACGCGCGGATGCTGCAGATGGAGCCGGAGACCGACCGCCTGCTCGCCCGCGGCCGCGAGCTGCAGGGACGGCTGATGCAGGCTGCGGGCGGGGGACAGCCGCCGCGGTCGCGGCAGGACTGAACCGAAGTACGGAAGTACGGAAGTACGAAGGGCCTTCTCACGCGAGAGGGCCCTTTCGGTTTTCGGACGATGAAAACCCATCGTTGGTCAGAGCTGTTCGAGCACGTCCCGCAGGGTCGCGAGCGCGGCGTCGGCCTGCTCGTCGGTGAGGACGAAGGGCGGGGAGAGGGAGAGCACGTTGCCGTGGATGCCGCCGCCCAGCGTCAGGATCCCGCGGCGCAGTGTCTCGATCACGATGCGGCCGGCGAGCTCCGGCGCGGGCTCGCGCGTCTCCCGGTCGCGGACGAGCTCGATTCCGATCATCATCCCCAATCCGCGCACCTCGCCAACGCGGGGGTGATCTTCCGTCATCTCCCCGAGTCGTGAGAGGATGCGCGCGCCCAGCTCCGCCGACCGCTCCACCAGCCGCTCGTCGCGCAGCACGGAGATGGAGGCGAGCGCGGCCGCGCAGCCGAGCGGATGGCCGAGGAAGGTGGAGGTGTGGATCGCCTCGCCCTTCGACTTGGGCCACGCCTCCATCACCGCGCCGGTGCCGATGCACGCGGCGAACGGCATCCCCCCCGTCATCCCCTTGCCCACGCAGAGGATGTCGGGGGTGACGCCCCAGTGCTCGCCCGCGAACCAGCGCCCGGTGCGCCCGAAGCCGGTGTAGATCTCGTCGAAGATCAGCAGCAGCCCGCGCTGGTCGCAGATGCGGCGCAGGCCGGGAAGGAAGCCGTCCGGCGGCACCACGTCGCCGCCGCGGCCCTGGACCGGCTCGACCAGGATGGCGCCGATGCCCTCCGTCGCGGTGCCCGGTGTATCGAGGAGGTATTCGACGTAGCGCAGCGTCGCATCGCCCACCTCCCGCGCGTCGCGGCCGAACGGGGAGCGGTAGGCGTACGGGTACGGCGCGAACGCGGCGATGCGGGGGAGCTGCGAGGCGAACGGCGCGCGGAAGTCCTCGCGGCCGCTGGCGGCCAGCGCGCCGTAGGTGAGGCCGTGGTACGAGCCGTGGAAGGCGAGCACGCGCGGCTTTCCCGTGGCGATCGCCGCCGTCTTCAGCGCGGCCTCGACGGCCTCGGCGCCGGAGCTGGCGAGGACGGCGCGGCTCAGCCCCCCCGGCGCGACCCCGGCCAGCGCGCGGAGGAGGTCGACCTTGATGGCGGGGGGATGCACGTCGCCCATGCCGTGCATCAGCTTTTCGGCCTGCGCCTGCACGGCGGCCACGATGCGCGGGTGCGCGTGCCCCGGCCCGGCGACGGCGAAGGCGGCGGTCAGGTCCACGTAGACGTTGCCGTCCACATCGCGCACGTTCGCGCCCCTCGCCTCGTCCCAGAAGACGGGGAAGTCGTCGCCCAGGTACGTGACGTTGGGCGATTCCACCCGCGCCAGCTCGGCCGCCAGCCGCCGCGACTCCGGCCCCGGCGGCGCCACGCGCACGCGGGGGAGCAAGCGTCCGAAATCCTCCGTCACGCGATCCACCGGCTCATCATGTACCGCTCCTGCAGCTCGAATCCTAGGCGCCGGTAGAGCGCCATCGCCCGCGTGTTCCAGGTGTCCACCTCCAGCCGCACGGCGGCCACGCCCAGCTCGCGGCACGCCTCGGCCGCCAGCTCCAGCGCCCGCGCGCCGATTCCGCGCCCGCGCCATCCCTCGCGCACGTACAGCTCGTCGACCAGCGCGTACCGCCCGGCGAACTCCAGCGAATAGCACACCGTCACCGCCGCGTAGCCGACGACGTCGCCGCCCACGCGGAAGAGCCAGACGCGCCCGAGCGCCGGGTCCGCCACCAGCGTGCGGAACGCCTCGCGCGCCCGCGCCCGCTCGAAGTCGAGCCCCTCGTGCACGTAGAACTCGCGCATCAGCTCCGCCAGCACCTCCTCGTCGGCGATGCTGGCTGGGGAGAAGGCGAGGTCGGTTTCGCCGACAATCCCGGTGCTTCGGTCACTCCCGGGCATTCGCCAGCCCGGCTTCTCCTCCGGAATCGATGGTAAGAATCCGGGTGAGATTTTCGATGAGGTCGGGGAGGTCTTCGCGGATGGTACGCGCTACGATCTCCAGATCAACTCCGTGATAACCGTGCGCGACCCAGTTCCGCATGTCACGCATGTCTTTCCACGGCACCACGCTGTGGCGCGTCTCGACTTCTTTCGGAACGGACCGGGCCGCCTCACCGATGACCACGAAGTTGTACAGCACCGCGTCTCGGAGACTGCGGTCCGCCGCTAGAGCTTCTTCGCCGCGACCACGCATCATCCCCAGGATGAACTCCGCAGAGGCGATGATGTCCTGGAGTCGCTGCTGCCACGTTCTGCTAGGCCGCACGGATCGCCTCCGCGAGAATGGTCTCGCGCATGTGGGGGCGGAGGGCACCCGGCGTCACCAGGTCCACCGGGAGTCCCAGCAGCTCCTGGAGATGGTTCTTCAGCCGGGAGAGGCGGAACAACGTCATCCGGTCGTCCACCTCGACGAGAAGGTCCACGTCGCTCCCCGGTCCCGCCTCTCCACGAGCAACCGAGCCGAAAACGGAGATCGAAGTTGCGCCGTAGCTCTTCAGGTCTTCGCGATTCTTGCGGAGCACGTCCAGAACCCGGTCGCGCTTCGCGTCGGACGCTGATTTGTTCATCCCCGGTCTCCGATCCAGCCGCGGCGGTAGAAGAAGTAGAGCAGGCCCAGCGCCATCATCACCATCACCCCCGACACGAACGGCCAGGCCCAGTACCACGCATGGTCCGGGTGCTGGAGGTTCATCCCGTAGATGCCGGTGATGAAGCTCAGGGGGATGAAGATGGCCGCGAAGATGGTGAGCACCTTCATGATGTCGTTGGTGCGGTTGCCCACCGTGCTGATGTACAGGTCGGTGAGCGAACCCGCCACCTCGCGGAAGTTCTCCACCAGATCCAGGATCTGGAAGGCGTGGTCCTGGCAGTCGCGCAGGTACACCATCGTGTCCTCGCGCACCAGCTCGCCGGGGTCGCGCACCAGCACGTTCAGCGCCTCGCGCATGGGCCAGATGGCGCGCCGGAGCGCCATCAGCTCGCGCTTGATGTCGTGCAGGCGGTGGATGCAGGCGTGCGTGGGCCGCGTCACGATGTCGTCTTCCAGCGCCTCCAGCTCGTCGACGTACTCCTCCACCACGGGAAAGTAGTTGTCGATGATGGCGTCGAGCAGCGCGTACGCCAGGTAGTCGGCCCCGCAGGCGCGGATCTTGGCGTGCCCGGCGCGCAGCCGCTCGCGCACCTCGCCGAAGACGTCGCCGGGGTGCTCCTGGAAGGTGACGACGAAGTCCGGGCCCAGGAAGATGCCGACCTGCTCCAGGTCCAGCCTGGGGTCCCGCCGGGCCATCTTCACCACGATGAACAGGTGCCCGTCGTACGCCTCCACCTTGGGCCGCTGGGTGACGTGCATCACGTCTTCCAGCGCCAGCCGGTGCAGGCAGAACCCCTCGCCGATGGTCTGCACCGTCCCGGCGTGCGCCACCCCGTCCACGTTCACCCACACGACGGGAAACTTGCCGCGGAGCCTGGGCAGCGCGTGCAGGTCGTCGGCCGTGAACTCGGTGATCTCGTGCGGGCCGAAGGCGAACACGGTCACGCGCGGGGCCACGGCGCCGGGCATGGACTCCAGCATTCCCGGCGAGGAGCCGGGCGGCGGGCGCATCCCGCGCTCCATGGCGGGGGCCACGCCTTCGAGCGCCGCGTTCAGCGGCATACGCAGCAGGTCGCGGCGCTTCACACGGTTTCCTCGGTCGAAGGTGCGAGAGTGGACGGCACGTGTGGAAGTGCGTGAGTGCGTGAGTGCGGAAGTGCGTGAGTGCGTTTGCCTGACGTATCCGTGCTGGGAAGAGGCATCTTGCCCGCCTGGCTGGCCCCCTCCCCCGGCCCCTCTCCCCCGCTCCGCGGGAGAAAGGGGGGAACTCAGCGCGGACGCGGCTAGGGCTCGTCCCGCACCGGACCCGCGCACTCACGCACTTCCATTTCCGTCGAACGTGCCGCCTACCGTGGCCGCGGCGGTGACCATGTCCTTCGCCGCCTGCGCGTACTTCGCCAGGGTGAGGAGGTTGCCGCGGACGAGGCGCAGCTTGCCCTGCATCACCGCGCCGACGGGGTCGACCTGGCCGGCGAGGAGGCGCTGCCACGTGGCCGCGTCCGCGCGGAAGACGAAGGGCGCGTTGGTGCCCTCTTCCTCCGTGGCGACGCGGGCGCCGCGGCAGGCGCCCTGGTGCGCGTCGATGTACACCGCGCGGTCCGCCTCCACCCCCTGCGCCCCGTCCGCCGACATCGCCAGCACGATCGCTCCCTCCCACGTGGCGGCGGAGGCGCGGTACGCCTCGCTGCGGTTCAGCGCCTCGCAGCACGCGCGCGCCCACTCCTCCGTGAACACCTCCATCCGCCGTCCCCGATCTCCATTGGGTGAACCATCTTCCGCACGCGGGACGCGGGAACGGTAGCCGCCGCGCCGGGGCGGGGCAACGGGCGCGCGGCTGGCGTCAGGCATCAAGGGGCCAGCCGGGCGGGCAGGATGTCTCCGTTGTTCGCACGGATCTCGTCGAGCTACCTCTCCCGGTACGGGAGAGGTGGACGGTCTCGGCCGGCCGGAGAGGGCGCGATGCCGCGGACGCACGCGGAAGTCCCGGCCGCGCGTCGCTCGGGCCGAAGTGCTTGGAAACACATCGCATCGGATGCACCTTCAGATCACATCCGATCGAGCGCGCCGCGGCGTATGTAACCGCATCGGCGCGGGCGCCATCAGACCGGGCATCGCATCCGCGCGTCCCACCGCGCACCCGGCCGGGCATCTCACCCCCGATCTCCATCTCCATGCACGATTCCACCGCGCATCCCGACGCGCCCCGCGAGACCAGGCGCCACCACTGGATCGTGCGCGCCACGCACTGGGTGAACGTGGTCGCGCTCACCCTCATGGTGGGCAGCGGGCTGCGCATCTTCAACGCGTACCCGGCGTTCGCGCGCAAGGGCGAGGCGTTCTGCTGCTGGCCGTGGGAGGGGCACGCGATCCCCGGGTGGCTCACCTTCGGCGGGTGGCTGGCGGGCGCGCGGAACTGGCACTTCGCCATGATGTGGGTGCTGGCGGTGAACGGGGCCATCTACCTGGCGTTCATCTGGCTGCACGGCGAGTGGCGCGACCTGGCCCCACGCCGCGGCGACCCGCGCGACGCGTGGGAGATGATCAAGTTCTATCTCTTCGTCCGGAAGACGCACCCGCGCCAGGGGAAGCACAACGCGCTGCAGAAGGGCGTGTACTTCGCGCTGCCGTGGCTGGGCGTGCTGGCGGTGCTCACCGGGCTGGCCATCTGGAAGCCGGTACAGCTGGCGCCGCTCACGGGGCTGTTCGGCGGCTACGTGTGGGCGCGCTACTGGCACTTCCTGGTGATGCTCACGCTCGTCCTCCTGGGCCTGGGCCACGTCTTCATGGTCTTCGCCGTCGACCCGGCGTCGCTGCCGTCGATGATCACCGGCCGCTACGACGAATCCCGCTCTCCCGAGGCGCTGAACGCGCGCCCCTTCCTGCGCGGCAGGCCGAAGCCCGTGCTCGCCATCGCCCGCCCCGCGCCCGCCCCGAAGGTGGTTCAGGGGGATGCAGATGGGGATCGAGACGTCCGCCCATCCGTCACCCCAGCGCCCGTCGTTCTGGAAGATGGAGATCGGAAGCCCGCGGCATCCACCGTCTCCCCGCTCGCCGTTCCGGGTGATGGAGATGCGGGGCCGTCCGTGCCCGATCGCCCCGCGGCGGATGGAGATGCACAGCCGGCCGCCATCGCCGCCGACCGCCGTGCGGCGGGTGCGGATGCGGGCGATGCGGACCAGCCGGCGGCCGATGCGCGGGAGAGCGGAAAGGAGGCGGGGCGATGATGGACCGGCGGCGATTCCTGGCGCTGGGCGGCCTGTCGGCCGCGGCGCTGCTGGCCGAAGCCTGCGACTCGCGCGGGCCCAGGAGCGCGCAATCGATCCTGCGCTGGGCGGAGCGCGAGAACGAGGGGGTGGAGCGCTTCCTCTTCCGCCACACGTCGATGGACCACGCGGCCAGCGCGCGCAACGTGGCCGGCCGGATGCCCTCGTACTACATCTCCCGCTCGCACCCGGTGTGGGACGAGCGCGTGCGCGGGAAGTGGGCGCTGGAGGTGGGCGGCGCCGTCGCGCGGCCGCTGCGGCTGACGCTGGAGGACCTGGCGAAGCTGCCGCACGTCACGCAGCGCATCAACCACTACTGTGTGGAGGGGTGGACGGCGTCCACGCAGTTCACCGGCGTGCGCGTCAGCGAGCTGGCCAGGCTCGCCGGCATCAGGCCGGACGCGGGCTACGCCGACTTCCAGAGCTTCGACAGCGGCTACCACGAGAGCTGGGATCTGGAGAGCGCCATGCACCCGCAGACGCTCGTCGCCTTCGCGCGCGAGGGCCGCTTCCTGGACGCGTGGTACGGCGCCCCCGCGCGCGTGCACTCGCCGGTGAAGCTGGGCTACAAGAACACCAAGTATTTAACCCGAGTTGTCTTCATGCCCCAGCGCAACGGCGGATACTGGAGCGACAAGGGGTACGAGTGGTACGGGGGGACGTGAGTTACGCCTCGCCCACGGGTGACGGAAGGCCCGCCGGGGATGCGTCCCCCGGCGGGCCTTTGTCACTGTGACCTTGTGCCGTCCATCCGCGCCTTCGTGACGGGGGACAGGCCCCCGCGTCAGGGCGTGGTGTACGGGCAACCCCAGGTGATGGGGCACCCGAGGGTCTTGGTGGTGCACTGCGCCGCGTTCTGAGTGATGTCGTGCGCGAGCACCGTCCCGCGCCAGTCCGGCGTCTCCTGCGTCGCGAAGCTGGCGATCCGCAGCGACTCCACGTCCAGCTGGATCTTTCTCATCCGTTCATCTCCGGATTGTGTGTGGATGCGCATTCGGAAGCCGAAGGCGCACGGAGTGGGATGGGCGGAGCGGACGTTCGTTTCCGGGCAGATCAGCCCGGCCAGGGCTGCCCTTCTTCATCGCTCCTCCGGATGCGGGGTGCGCGCTGGCGACATCCCAGCAGAGGGGTGGGTGTTCCCGTGGCGGCGCGAACAGCGCGCGTGGTGCGGGGCGTGCGCCAAGGCCGTCGGGGTGTGATGAGGGTGGGCTCGGCTCCACGATACCGATGTCCGGGTTCTCCGGTCAAGGCACATAAATCGTCGGAGAAGAAGGCGTTTCAGGGAAAGCGAAGAGTCGGGGGTCTCGACGGCGCCCTGCAACCCTCAGACGCTGATTGCCTGTACTGCGCGAGGCCGCCCGCTGGTCTATCGTGCGTATGCGTATCCCGTCGTTATGGACGCCGCCTCCGCGCGCTCATCGGCTGCCTGCCCGGGATCCGGCAGGCGCGCTGAGCCGGCCGCGGGCGGATGATCTCGCCGGGAAGCAAATCGCGGTTGGACTGTCGCATGAATGGAGACCGGGCGCCTCCGCGGGGAGGCGCCCGGTTTTCGCTCGACACCGACGGGTGGATCGCGCCCCTCCGGGGCGAATCGGGCGGGAAGAGACCCTCCGGTTTCCGCGGCCGGGCACTTCGTTCGATCCGGGTGTGCCCGGCGAGCGTCAGCAGGGATAGAAGAAGCAGGTAAACTGCACGCAGTTGCTCGCCTCGATGCAGGTAGGACCACCGCAGGTTTCGTTGTCGCGACGCGTGGCGAACGCCGCCACCGTCCCTTCGGTCTCCTCCTCCGTTCGCACGGAAAAGCTCTCCACTTCCAACCGTTCCAGGCTCAGGCGCAGCTTCTTGCCCATGGGGGTATCTCCAGGATGGTGGTTTCGGACGACGGGCGGGAACCGTGCATGCGCGACCCGGGGGGCGGATGGCGCCCCTCCGGGCAGCGCTGGCGATTGAAGGGTAGCGTGATCGGTGATGCGATCTCAATGCTGGAGGGATGAAGCGCGGTGGGTGGGGACGAAACGGCCTCTTCCGACGTCGACCCGCCGACGAGTGTTGGCGGCGGCCGTAAATCTGACACTTCCCCGGGTCTGGTGTCAGACGGGGATTTCCGCGGCGATGTCGGCGGCGCGGGAGCCGCTTGCGGCGAACACCTCCGCGGAGAGGTGCGATCGCACCGCGTCGACCAGATCGTCCGGGCTGCCTTGCACGGCTTCGCCCTCGCACGTCCATGCCGCGGCCTCCGGGAGCTGGTCCAGGCAGGTGACGGCGACGGCCATCCGGAGCCCGTCCGTGCGGTCCAGCATCTCCGTGTCGCGGAAATCCTCGGCGATGCGGTCGCGGAGCGCGGCGACGTCCAGCAGGGCGTAGCGGAGCCGGCCCTGGAACGCGTGCGGCACGTTCGTGAGATCGTACACGCCGGGGAACGGCTTCTCCGCGAGTTCGCCCTGCAGCGGGCCGGCGCCGTGGCGCGTCATGTAGGCGCGCGTGGCGTAGGTCACCAGCAACTCGGCGGGCGGCAGCTCGTTCAGCATCTCCGCCACGTTCCGCACGCCCGTGTTGGAGCGGGTGACGTGCGGAAACGCGCCGCGCGTCTGGTCCAGCGCCAGCCCCTGCGCGCCCTCGAAGACGACCGTCTCGTGCTCGCCCAGCACCTCCGTGTCGGCGCGGACGTGGGCGCGCTGGAGGAAGTTGTCCAGAACCGCGAGCCAGCTCTCGGCCAGCGCTTCGCTTTCGATCATCTCCCGCCGCCGCTGGTATTCCGCCTCGATGCCGAGCGTGGCGACGCGCCGGGGCACCCACGTCTTCCGGATGCGCCGGAGCATCGTTTCCACCGCCGCGGGGCCGTTCAGCGCATCGCCGGCGGTCAGGCGGAAGCCCCGGCTGTCGCTCCGCGTGACCGTCTCGTTGATGCCGAGGCCCACGCTGCCGTGGCGCGCGGCCCCGCGGCTCGTCTCCACCATCTCGTTGATCAGCATGTCGTAGGGCGTGGTGACGAGCGCCCGCGGATCGACGGAGACGAGCGGGTCGATGCCGAGCGCTTCCAGCTCCCCACGCTCGCGCTGGAAGATGATGGGGTTGGCGATGAAGTGCCGGGTGAGCAGGGTATCGGCGCCGGCCAGCGTCCCCGCGCCGAAGTGGCTGAACACGTGGCGGCCGCCGTCGTCCGTCACGACAGTGTGCCCGGCCTGCGCTCCCCCGTTGAACCGGGCGACCAGGACTCCATCTCCCCCGTACGTGCGGGCGAGGAAATCCGTCATCAGCCCCTTTCCTTCATCCCCGAAATTCGCACCGATCACCACGCTGGCGTGCTTCATGGCCGGCTCTCTCGCGGGTTGGCGGGGAGGACGATCTCTCCCCGCGTCGTCATCATCTACCGAAAACGCAGTGTGGAGCGCCCGGGTGCCGGACGGATCCGCCCGGCACCCCGGGTCCAGATGGGGCTACAGGGTGACGAGCCCCGCCTCCGCGACCGCGCCGGCGGTCAGGCCGCGGAGCGCGCTCCGCACCACCAGCGAGGTGTCGCCGCTCCACGAGGCGGCCACGGCGTCCTTGTCGTGCCCCTGCCGCACCTGCAGGATGCTGACGATGATCTCGCCCAGCTTCGTGTAGTCGTCCACGGGGATCGCGTTCTGGCCGAGCAGCGCGCGCCACTCGTCCAGCACCTGCGGGTAGGTGCGGGCGTGGCTCCCCTGCATGATGACCAGGTGGTACACGTCCCAGCTGCGGCGCGCCATCGCCAGCAGCTCGGCGGTGGTGTAGTCGCGCTCGGCGTCGGTGCCGAAGACGGTGCGGATCTGCGCGCGGGTGAGCGCCGGCGGCACGCCCTCGTCGCCGTAGGTGAAGAGCACGCCCTTCTCGCCGCGCTTCTCGAAGGCGTCGGTGCTGGTGTGCATGGCGGCGAAGTACCACGGCAGGTGGTAGCTCTCGCTGCGGTTGCCGCCGCCGCCCCGCTCCACGTACAGCGCCTGGGTCTGGGTGCCGAGCTCCGTGGCGCCCGCCTCGAACTGCGTCACCTGCAGCGGCGCGCGGTCGTGGCACTCCACGTCGCCGATTGCCGCCACCAGGATGTGCGGATCGCTCACGGGCTGCCGGCCGTAGATCTCCAGCGCAATGGCGGGGAGCGATTCCTTCAGCAGGAGGTACGCGAGCTCGTCCATCGAGCCGGTAACGTCGCCGGCGATGATGATGGGGGTGGAGCGCGGGTTCACGGCGCTGTCGCGCGACTCGCGCACCCCGTTCTTCATCTTCGCCGGGTCGTTCGCGGCCACCATCCCGGTGGTGTTCAGGACCTGGTTCTTCGTCCTCCCGGCGAACGACCGGGCGGCGAAGGCGTTCCATTCGTCGGCGGTGAATCGGCTGCTTCCCATGGTTTCCTCTCGGTGAAGGTTGGCTCCGTTCTGCTACGCTCCGCCGTAAATCTCCTGCGGCGTCAGGTCCATCACGACGAACCTTCGCGGGCCGAAAGCCGCGTCGCGCGCGCGGGCCCAGTTCGCGTAATCCTCAATCCCGTCGTCGTCCCCCGGCGTGGTCACCCACCGCGCGAGCGGCGCGGGAATGGCGGGGTCGCGGAGCAGGCGCGTGCCTCCGGGATCGCCGAGCAGCGTGCGCCCGGCGAGCCGGATGAGCTCGCGGTCCAGCTTGGGGGTCGCCCGCTTGGCCGCCGTGGCGTGGGGGGGAAGGATGGTCTTCCACACGTTCACGCTCGCTCCCGGCAGGTGCGTCATCGCCTCGCCCTCCCGCCGCGCGTACCACCAGCCGCCCAGCAGCATCCCCGCGTGGTCGTTGGGGGAGATGAAGTAGCTGTCCAGGTCGATGGCGTTGTGCGTGAGCCCCGCCCAGGTGAGGTACGCGCCCAAGTTGTGGAGGGTGCTGAGGATCCAGGCCACGTGGCGCGGGTCCATCCTCCCGCCCAGGTGGTCCAGCACGTCGCGCAGGCGGATGACGCCGGGGGATTTGGCGATGACGAGCGCGGGGCCGTCGGCCGTCTCCGCCTCCAGCTCGATGCGGGGGAGGAAGCGGGAGACCTCGTCGCGCATGGCGTCGTTCGCGTAGCGGAAGCCGCGGATGGTGCGGACGGCGTTCCGGCACAGCGCGCGGTGGTCTTCGCGGAAGAGATACGTGACCGAACGCGGGCTGATGAAGAGCGTGCCGAGCTCGAAGGTGTGGCGGCGCAGGTAGCGAACGACGAGGCGTTTTCCGCTCCGCAGCACCAGCTCCCGTACGCCCGCGCCGGTCCACGTCTTCGCCTCGATCTTCGTGTCGCGCGCGTTCTTCAGCGCGCTCAGGTGCTTGAACGATTCGGTGTTGGCGGGGTGGCGGTCCGGGTGGAAGTCCAGCGCGAGCCTGCGGTACAGCCGCCGGTCGCGCTCGTCGTCGCCGCTGAACAGCTTCTCCGGCTGCCAGGCGGGAATCGCGAGGAGCGCGGCGGCGGTGATCGTGGCCGGTGCGTCGGTGAGGGTAGGCATGATCTCGTTTCTGCCGCGTCTCGGGATGGTGCGGATTCGCAGGACTTGGCCTGCCTCTATATCATTCTCAAAATGAGAATAATCCGGTTGCTCGAACGTGTCAAGCATTTCGACGGTCTGAGCTCGTCTGCACTGCTCCTGCTTTCCGATGTCCGCGCCGCGGTCCATGTTTCCCCCGGAGGCTGATCCGTCTCCGGTGCGGCGGTTGCGGCGGCGGATGGGATCGGTCGGGACGATGACGAGAAAGAGCGGGGGATGAGGGGACGCGAAGATTCTGTGCGCGCGTTCGGGATGGTGCGGCGTGGCTGAGCGCGCTGGGGCGACGCTGCTGGCGGAGCACCCGCACCGGCGGCTGAACCCGCTCACCGGCGAGTGGGTGCTGGTGTCGCCGCACCGCGCCCTGCGGCCGTGGCAGGGGCAGGTGGAGCCCGTGCTGCGCGCCGAGCGGCCGGCGTACGATCCCGGCTGCTATCTCTGCCCGGGGAACCCGCGGGCCGGCGGCGCGCGGAACCCGCAGTACGCCGGCACCTTCGTGTTCGACAACGACTTCGCCGCGCTGCGGCCGGATGCACCCGAGGCGGGCGTGGACGTGGACGGGCTGCTGGTGGCGCGCGCGGAGCCGGGCGTCTGCCGCGTCGTCTGCTTCTCGCCGCGGCACGACCTGACGCTGGCGGAGATGGCAACGCCCGGCATCCGCCGCGTGGTGGACGTGTGGGCGGAGCAGTACGCATCGCTGGGGAGCCGGCCGGAGATCGGCCACGTGCAGATCTTCGAGAACAAGGGCGAGATGATGGGGTGCAGCAATCCTCATCCGCACGGCCAGATCTGGGCGCAGCGCTCCATCCCCCTCATCCCCATGCGCGAAACGGCGACGCAGGCGGAGCACCACCGCCGCCACGGGCGCACGCTGCTGGGCGACTACCTGGCGCTGGAGGAGGCGCGCGGCGAGCGCACGGTCTGCGCGAACGACGCCTTCGCCGCGCTGGTGCCGTTCTGGGCGGTGTGGCCGTTCGAAACCCTCGTCATCTCCCGCCGCCCCGTGGCCGATCTCGCCGCGCTGGACGACGCGGAGCGCGACGGGCTGGCGGACGTCCTCCGGCGGCTGACGGCACGCTACGACGCGCTGTTCGGCATCTCCTTCCCCTACTCCGCCGGATTCCACCAGGCGCCCACGGACGGGGAGCCGCACCCGGAGTGGCACCTCCACATGCACTTCCATCCCCCGCTGCTGAGGTCCGCGACCGTGCGCAAGTTCATGGTGGGATACGAGATGATGGCCGAGCCGCAGCGCGACCTGACCCCCGAGGCCGCGGCGGAGCGGCTGCGCGCGGTCCCGGAGGACGGCCGGGGAGGCGGCGCATGAGGCTCCTGGTCACCGGCGGCGCGGGGTACATCGGCAGCGTGGTGGTCACGCAGCTGGCCGACGCGGGGCACCAGGTGGTCGTCTTCGACCGCCTGTCGCAGGGGCACCGCAAGGCGGTCGACCCGCGCGCGGAGCTCATCGTCGGCGACCTGGCGGACCGCGCGGCGGTGGAAGACGCGATGGCGGCGCACCGCCCCGAGGGAATCCTGCACTTCGCCTCGCACACGCTGGTGGGCGAGTCGATGGAGCGGCCGTTCCTGCACCTGGGCGAGAACGTGCGCAACGGGCTGAACCTGCTGGAATCGGCGGTGGAGCACGGGGTGCGGCGCTTCATCCTCTCCTCCACCGCCAACCTGTTCGGCGTGCCGGACGCCATCCCCATCCCCGCCGACGCGGCGATCCGGCCGGGGAGCCCGTACGGCGAGAGCAAGCACATCCTGGAGCGGCTGCTGCACTGGATGGACGACCGCTTCGCGATGCGGTACGCGTCGCTACGCTACTTCAACGCGGCGGGCGCTGTGTCGCCGGACCGGGGCGAGGACCACGACCCGGAGACGCACCTGATCCCCGTCGTCCTCCAGGTGGCGCTGGGGCAGCGCGAGGCGGTGATGATCTTCGGCGACGACTACGACACGCCGGACGGCACCTGCGTGCGCGACTACATCCACGTGGCGGACCTGGCCGACGCGCACGTGCGCGCGCTGCACGCGCTGGATGGCGGGAGCCGCACCTACAACCTGGGGAACGGCCGCGGCTTCAGCGTGCGCGAGGTGATCGAGACGGCGCGCGCGGTCACCGGCCACCCCATCCCCGCGCGGGTGGCGCCGCGCCGGCCGGGCGACCCCGCGGTGCTGGTGGCCGAGAGCGAGCGCATCCGCCGGGAGCTGGGGTGGGAGCCGCGGCACGGCGAGCTGCGCGACATCATCGCCAGCGCGTGGGCGTGGCACCGGGCGCATCCCCACGGCTACGCGGATCGCTCGGGGGGATCGGACGACTCGGGACCCGCATCTCCATCTTCATCCCCATCCCGATGAACGACAATGGCTTGCGGGAGACGGTGGTTCGGGCGTTCGCGGAGCGCTTCGGCGCGCCGCCGGCCTTCGTGGCGCGCGCGCCGGGGCGGGTGAACCTGATCGGCGAGCACACCGACTACAGCGGCGGCTTCGTGCTGCCGATGGCCATCGACCGCGCGGTGTGGATCGCCCTCCGCCCGCGGGCCGATTCGCGCGTCTCCGTCGCGTCGCTGGACTTCGGGGAGACGGGGGAGTTCGACCTGGGGCGGCTGGAGAGCGCGGGCGGCGGCTGGCTGGAGTACGTGCGGGGGATGGCGTGGGCGCTGGGGGACGAGCTCGCGCTGCGGGGATGGGAGGGCGTGGCGAGCGGCGACGTGCCGAAGGGCGCCGGGCTGTCGTCCAGCGCCGCGCTGGAACTGGCGGCGGCGCGCGCGTTCGCGGCGGTTTCGGGGATCGACTGGGACGCGCGGCGGATGGCGCTGCTGGCGCAGAGGGCCGAGAACGGCTGGGTGGGCGTGCGGTGCGGGATCATGGACCAGATGATTTCGGCCGCGGGCGAGGCGGGGCACGCGCTGCTGATCGACTGCCGCTCGCTCGAGACGCGCCCGGTCCCGCTGCCGCCCGGGACCGCGGTGGTGGTGATGGACACGGGCACGCGCCGCGGGCTGGTCGATTCCGAGTACAACGAGCGCCGCCGCGCCACCGAGGTGGCGGCAGAGCGCCTGGGCGTCCCCGCGCTGCGCGACGTGGACGTGGCGACGCTGGAGTCGCGCGCCGCGGAGCTGGACCCGGTGACGCTGCGCCGCGCCCGCCACGTGGTGGGCGAGAACGAGCGCACGCTGGCCGCCGCCGCCGCGCTGGAGCGCGGCGACGCCGCGGAGGTGGGGCGATTGGTGGACCTGAGCCACGCCAGCCTGCGCGACGACTTCCAGGTCTCGCGCCGCGAGCTGGACGCCATCGTGGAGCTGGCCCAGGCGCACCCCGCCTGCTTCGGCGCGCGGATGACGGGCGCGGGCTTCGGTGGCTGCGCGGTCGCGCTGGTCGAGCGATCGGCCGCGGACGACTTCGCCCGCAAAGTTGGTGATGCGTATCGCGCCGCCGTCGGCCTGGAGCCGCGCGTCTACGTCTGCGCCGCCGCCCCGGGCGCCTCGATCGAGGAGGTCAGGTAAGGACCAACGGCAGATGTCTCACACGGAGGAGTGGAGAAGCAGAGAGGCAGGATTCAGGCGCGTTCGGCCCGGCATCGCGCCCTCTCCGGCCGGCCGAGGCCGTCCACCTCTCCCGGACCGGGAGAGGTAGCTGGGCCGAATCTCCGCCACTCCGAAAGATAGCCGCGACCAGAGGATGCAGGCCCCGTGGATGCCGGACAGCCCCTCGCCCGGAACGGGAGAGGGCGAGCGCTCTCAGGCGCGGGGAGAGGGCAGCGATGCCGGAGGATGCACAGCGAAGCAGGGGAGCGGAGATGCCATCTCCGCTCCCCTGCTCGTCTTTTGTGGCGATGCACGTCAGCGCTTGAGCGTGCGGCCGTCGGCTTCGGGGACGGAGAAGAGCACGCGCAGCTCGTCGGACACGCGCAGCGGGCGGCCGGTGGCGGTGGCGAGCGGGCACCAGAGGGTGCGCGCCCGCGCCAGCAGCGTCCCGTCGCCCGCGCGGACGATCTCGGTGTGGCGCTCCACGCGGACGGCGTCGGCCAGGCTCACCCAGGTGCGCGCGCGGACGGCGTCGCCCGGGAGCGCAGGGCGGCGGTAGTCGATCTCGTGCCGCAGCACCACCCAGCCCACCGCGCGCTGCACGTGCGGCGGCGCGACCGCCGTCCAGTGCGCGATGGCGGCCTCCTGCACCCAGCGCAGGTAGACGATGTTGTTCACGTGCCCGATGTCGTCCACGTCGCCGGGGAGGATGGCGACGGACGTCTCGAACGCGTCGGCGGAGGTCGCCATCGGGGGGCGCGGGTAGCGGGGAGTGCGCGATGATGCCGGGGTACAGGATGATGCCGCGCGCGGCGCGGGCGCGCAACGAGGCGCATGGCGGCGGGAGATGCCGCCGCGGCCCTCATCCTGCGCTTCCCGCGCGCCGGCTGTTCCGGGGGGAATCCGGGGGGAAGTCGACGAGCAAGAGAGACGTCAATCTGAGAGACGTCATCCTGAGGCCGGCCACGCTGAACTTGTCACGGCGATGAAGATGGCAGGCCGAAGGATCTATAGCCGGGGCGCCACGTCACTTTCGAATGCGCGGTGATGCTGGCCAGCGATGCAGGGCAACGCACGTGCGCGTCCGACACAGACGTGCGGGACGAGTATGGATCCTTCGGCCTGCAAGCGTTTGTGACGACGCGGTTTCGGCGTGCCCGGCCTCAGGATGACGTCTCTCGTGGGGAGTCCGATTGGTGACGATCCCGGCCAGCCCAGCCCACATCGTATCCGACGGGAGGACATGAAGCGCATTCTGATGCTCCTTGCGGCGCAGGCCATCCTCGTTGCCCCGGCAGCCGCGCAGACGCAAACGCAGGCGCGGCGCGCGCGCGTCGACTCGCTGCTGGCGCGGATGACGCTGGAGGAGAAGGTGGGGCAGATGACGCAGCTCACCCTCTCCGCCTTCACCGCGCCGGGCACGCCCCACCGCGACAGCGTGCGGCTGGACGTCGCCAGGCTGCGCGAAGGGATCGTGAACCGGCACATCGGCTCCATCCTGAACGTCGAGCAGGGCGCGCTCACCGTGGAGGGGTGGCACGACGCCGTCCGCCGGATCCAGCGCGTGGCCATGCTCGAGACGCGGCTCGGCATCCCCATCCTCTACGGCATCGACTTCGTGCACGGGGCCAATTACACGCGCGGCGGCACCCTCTTCCCGCAGAACATCGCCATCGCCGCCACGTTCGACACCGCGCTGGCCCGCCGCGCCGGCGAGATCACCGGCGACGAGGCGTACGCGTCGGCGCTGCCGTGGAACTTCGCGCCGGTGCTGGACGTGGGCCGCCAGCCGCTCTGGCCGCGCTTCTACGAGACCTTCGGCGAGGACCCGTGGCTCGCGTCGCTGATGGGGCGCAGCCAGGTGGCGGGGATGCAGCGCGGCGGTCGCGTGGCGGCCACGATGAAGCACTACCTGGGCTACTCCAACCCCCGCTCCGGCCACGACCGCACCCCCGCGTACATGACCGTGCGCGAGGTGCGCGAGAGCTACCTGCCGCCGTTCGCCGCCGCGGTCCGCGCCGGCGCGCGCGCGGTGATGGTGAACAGCGGCGAGATCGACGGCGAGCCGCTGCACGCCAGCCGCTACTGGCTGACCGACGTCCTCCGCGGCGAGCTGGGCTTCGACGGGGTGATCGTGACCGACTGGGCCGACATCATCTACCTCAACACCCGCCACCACGTGGCCCCCACGCTGAAGGACGCGGTGCGGATGGCGGTGCAGGCGGGCGTGGACGTGAGCATGACGCCCAACGACTACCAGTTCTACGACGACCTGATCGCCCTGGTGCGCGAGGGCACCATCCCCGAGAGCCGCATCGACCAGTCCGTCCGCCGCATCCTGACGCTGAAGGCGGACCTGGGCCTGTTCGAGGCGCCGTTCCCCGACGAGACCGCCGCGCACCGCGTCGGCGGCGAGGCCTCCGCCGCCGTGTCGCGGCAGGCCGCGCGCGAGGCCATCACCCTGCTGAAGAACGAGGGCGGCGTCCTCCCGCTGCGGAAGGCCGCGCGCATCCTGGTCACCGGCCCGGCCGCGCAGTCGCTGACCGCGCTGAACGGGGGATGGACCTACACCTGGCAGGGGAGCGACGCGTCGCAATTCCCAGCCGGCCCGCGGACGCTGCTGGAGGCGATGCTGAAGCGCGGCCGCGACGTTCGCTACGTCCCCGGCGCCGCCTTCGCCGACACGATGGACATCGCGGCCGCCGCCCGCGCCGCGCGCGACGCCGACGTGGCGGTGGTGGCGGTCGGGGAAGACGCGTACGCCGAGACGCCGGGAAACATCGACGATCTCACCCTGCCCGAGCCGCAGCTGCGGCTGGTGGAGGCCATCGAGGCGACGGGGACGCCGGTGGTGCTCGTCCTGGTCGAGGGCCGCCCGCGCGTCATCACCCGCGTGGCCGGCGGGGCCAGGGCGATCGTGATGGCGTACTGGCCGGGGATGCACGGCGGCGAGGCGCTGGCCGACGTCCTCTTCGGCGACGCCAACCCGTCCGGCCGCCTCCCCTTCACCTATCCCCGCGCGGTGAACCAGCTCGTTCCCTACGACCACAAGCGCACCGACGAGATCGGGCCGGCCGCGGCCAACGCCTTCCATCCCCTCTTCGAGTTCGGCAGCGGCCTGGGCTACACGACCTTCGCCTATTCCGGCCTGAAGACCGGCGCGGCCACGCTCCGCCCCGGCGGCACCCTCCCCGTCACCGTCACCGTCCGCAACACCGGCGGCCGCGAGGGAACGGAGACGGTGCTGTTCTTCACCCGGCAGCGGTTCGCGTCGCTGTCGCCCGCGGTGCGGCGGCTGCGCGGCTTTCAGCGCATCACCCTGCAGCCGGGCGAGGCGCGGACGGTGACGTTCACGCTGTCGGCCGACGACCTCACGTACGTGGGGCGCGACGGGCGGCCGGTTCTGGAGGCAGGGACGTTCGACGTGATGGTGGGCGGCCTGACCGCGAGCTTCACCGTTGCCACCGGCGCCACGGACGCCACCGGCGCGGCGGCATCGACCGGAGGTGGGACGACGCGGTGATCTCGCGCGCGGGTCATGGCGTCATGGCACAGGCGAGGGGGAAAAATGCGACCGAGGTCGCGGCTACAACGGCACACGTCGCTCGCGCCTCGCCGATGGCGTGGCCCCGGCCATCATCGCGGCCGATGCGACATCGGGTGACGCGCCGGCGTGGCCTTCGCACGGGAAGTCCGCGAAGGCGGACTGCGTGCCGTTGTAGCCGCGACTTCAGTCGCATTTTCGCCACGCCTCCGCTCTCTCGCCGATTGTTGAATCACGCGAGGAAATCCTCTCATCTGCTTAACAATCCGTCTCTATCACCACACCAGCACATCCCTACGCGATCCGCCACGGTTGACGATAACAGATTCTGGAACGTAGAATCGATAGCAGTACAGTTGCGGAAGATCCACCTCCATCCGGTGTCGGGGCGATGATCCAGGTTGCGCAGGCGGAGGAGCGGTTCGCCTACCAGGCGCTGGCGGGCGAGCTGGTGCGGATGATCGAGGCGGGAACGCTGCGGCCGGGCGACCGCGTGCCCTCCGTCCGCCGGATGAGCACCCAGCACGGCGTGAGCGTGACCACCGTGCTGCAGGCATACCGGCTGCTGGAGGACCGCCGGGTGATCCGCGCGCGGCCGCAGTCCGGCTTCTACGTGCAGCCGCGCGAGCGCTCGCGCGTGGCCGAGCCCGGGCGCACGGCGCCGCCGTGCGTGGCGTGCGACGTGAGCGTGAGCGACACCATTGCCGCGTTCCTGGCGGCCGTGGGCGATCCGGCGCTGGTGCCGCTCGGCGCCGCGCTCCCGCACCCCGACTTCCTTCCCGTGGCGCGGCTGGCGCGGCTGCTGGGCGCGGCCGCCCGCCGCGAGCGGCGCCATCCCGCCTCGTACGCGCCCGCGGGGACGCCCGAGCTGCGGCGCGAGATCGCGAAGCTGGCGATGGACGCCGGGTGCGCCGCATCCGCCGCCGACGTGGTGATCACCTGCGGCTGCAGCGAGGCCATCTCGCTCTGCCTGCGCGCCGTCGCGAAGCCGGGAGACGCGATCGCGGTCGAATCGCCCACCTACTTCGGGACGCTGCAGGCCATCGAGGCGCTGGGGATGCGCGCGCTGGAGATCCCCACCGAACCGCGCGACGGCATCTGCGTGGACGCGCTGGAAGAGGCGCTCCGCTCCGGCGCGGCGAAGGCGTGCGTGCTGACGCCCAGCTTCCAGAACCCGCTGGGCGCGCGGATGCCGGACGAGCACAGGCGCCGGGTCGCGGAGCTGCTGGCGCGGTACGGCGTACCCGCCATTGAGGACGACACCTTCGGCGACCTGCACTTCGGCGAGGCGCGGCCGCGCGCGCTGCAGGCGTGGGACCGCGAGGGGTGGGTGCTGCGCTGCGGCACCTTTTCCAAGACGCTGGCGCCGGGGTTCCGCGTGGGGTGGGCGTTCCCGGGCCGCTTCCGCGCGGCGGTGGAGCGGCTGAAGGCGGCGACGACCCTCACCACCGCTTCGGCGCCGCAGCTGGCGCTGGCCGAGCTGCTGTCGGCGGGCGGCTACGCGCACCACCTGCGGCGGCTGCGGCGCACGCTGGCCGCCAACGTGGAGCGCCTGGGCTTCGAGGCCGCCGAGCGCCTCCCGGCCGGGACGCGCGTCAGCCGGCCGCAGGGCGGGTTCGTGCTGTGGGTGGAGCTGCCCGAGGGGACGGACGCGATGGAGCTGCACCGGCGGGCGGCGGGGCGGGGGATCAGCCTGGCCCCGGGCCCCGTCTTCACCCCCAGCGCCGGATACCGCAACTGCATCCGCCTGAGCGCCGGCCACCCCTGGAGCGACCGCACCGCCCAGGCGCTCGACGTCATCCGCGAACTCGCCGCGGACTGCGTCGCACCCTGACCGGCGGCGGTTTTGTCGCAGAGCACCAGAGGACCGGAGACTCGACTCGATCTCCGCGTCTCCCCAACGGTGATTTCTCACGCGGAGACGCGGAGTCGCGGAGAACTCCGTGCCGTGACGAATCCTCCGCGTCTCCGCGTCTCCGCGTGAGATCAACGATGTAGCGGTCGGGCGATGATGAAAGTCGACAGAGACTTTTGCGTACCGGCTCAGGCCCGCGTCGTCCTCCGCCTGCGCTGACGTCCGGACGGGGTTGGGACAGGCGCGCGGGGCGATGGCGATGCGGCGGAATCGATCGGCTGGGGGCGCGCGCGGGCGGTGTTCACGATCACCACACCGGCAACGATGACGGCCATGGCGCCCACGGTGCGCGCGGTCAGCGCCTCGTCCGCGAACCACCACCCCAGCAGCACGGCGACGACCGGGTTCACGTACGCGTACGTCGCCACGCGCGTGGCGGGACAGTTGCCCAGCAGCCAGGCGTACGCGCTGAACGCCACCACCGAGCCGAAGACGGCCAGGTACGCCACCGAGGCGATGGCCACCGCGTCGATCGCCGACCAGCGCAGCCGCGCGCCCTCGCCCGAGACCAGGCCCGCGGCGAGCAGGACCGCGCCCGCGGCCAGCATCTCCATCGCCGCGCCCAGCAGCACGTTGCGCGGGAGCGGCGCGGTGCGGGTGTAGAGCGACCCCGCCGCCCAGCAGAAGGCGCCGACGAGCACCACGCCCACCGCGGTCCGGTCGATCGATCCGCCGCCCGCGTTCCACGGCGCGACGAGGAATACGAGCCCCGCGGCGCCGATCAGCACGCCGAGCAGCACGCCGCGCGAGGGCAGGCGGCCGCGGGGGCGCGCCCACTCCAGGATCACCATCCACAGCGGCACCGACGCCACGACCAGCGCCGCCACGCCGGACGGCACGCGCTGCTCGGCCCAGGTCACGGCGCCGTTCCCCATCACCAGCATTCCCGTGCCGGCGACCGCCGCGGCCATCCAGTTGCGCCGCGTGGGCCGTTCCGCGCCGCGCAGCCGCAGCACGGTGTACAGGATCACCCCCGCCGCGGCGAAGCGCGCGCCCGCCATCAGCAGCGGCGGAATGGCGCGGATGGCGTACAGGATCGCCAGGTACGTGGATCCCCACACCACGTACACGATGGCGAACGCCGCGATGGTCTTCGCCCGGCCCGGCCCCGTCGTCTCCACCATTCTCCGCTCCGCGGTCGCATCTCCCACCGCCGATGCTCGACCGGCGGCACCGTCGAAGGTATCCGCGGGCGTGGGGGGGATGACAGATGCAGAAACCGGGTTTGCCGCCCAGCACAGTTCGGGAGGGGAGAGACGCGCGGCCCCCCGCGTCCGGGAGACGCGGGGGGCCGCTGGATCAGGGGAGAGCGAGCGCCGGCGCGGAGGGCGGCGGCGCCGCGGTCAGCTCCAGGCCTCGAGCTGGGCGATGCGGCTGTACCCGCCCGCCGCGCGCGTGACCACCACGCGGACGCGGTCGGTGGTCAGCGGCGGGAACGCGATGCGGCGCCACACCCGGTCGTTGTTCGTCACCGCCCCGCCCGGCACCCGCACCCACGCCGACCCGGTCCAGTACTGCACCTGGAAGTCCTGCACCCCGTACTGCGTGAAGGTCATTGCCTCCGTCGGCTCGGCGGGGGCGGCCTGGTTGTCCTGCACGGAGAAGACGCTCACCTCCGAGATGGTGGCCTGCGCGGGGAACTGCACCTCGAGCCACTCGCCCGACACCGCCGAGGCGCTCTGCCACCCGCCGCCCGGGAACGGATCGCCCGCCGGGTGCGTGCCGCGCCGGTCGCCGTTGATGGCCGTGGCCGCCGAGCGCGCGGCCGACGCCTCGGACGAGGCGCGCGCCACCGCGCCGACCGCCGCCGAGGCCACGTTGGTGTGCGGCCCCCCGCTCCACACCTCCAGCTCGGTGATGCGCGACCACCCGCCCATCCCCCGGAACACCACCACGCGCACCTTGCCGGTGGTGATGGGCGCGAACGCGATCCTCCGCCACACCCGGTCGTTGTTCACGATGGCCCCGCCGGGGAGCACCTGCCACGCCGACCCCGTCCAGTACTCCACGTTGAAGTCCTGGATGCCGAACATCGAGAAGGTGAGCGACTCGGTGATCTCGGCCGGGCTGTACGGGTTGTCCTGCGGCAGGTAGATGTCCACCTCGGTGATGGCCCGCGGCGCGAACGAGATCTCCAGCCAGTCGGGGTACTGGTTCTGCGTGCCGTCCTGCCACACCCCCGCCTCGGGCGCCGGGTCGTACGAGCGCGGCGTGCCGTTGCGGTCGCCGTTGGTGGCGATGTACGCCGCGCGGTAGCTGCTGTACTCCGACGACGCCACCGCGCTGCCGCCCATCCACGCCGAGGCCACGTTCGAGCGCACCATCACCACCTGCGTCCCCGTGAAGGCGGCCGACTGGCTGGCCGCCACGTTCTGGAAGCTGGCGCTCGACGGGGTGAAGGTGTACGCCGGCCTGGACGGGGTCACGGTGTAGCTCCCGTCGCCCAGCACCGTGAACGCATAGTTCCCCGACGCATCGGTGGTGGCGGTCCCGCCCTGCGTGCCGCTGAGGGTGACGGTGGCGCCCTGCAGCGCCGCCCCGTTGGCCGTCACCTGGCCGGTGATGGTGTAGCTGGCGGCGGATCCGGGGAAATCGAAGCTCGTGTCGGCGGCCAGGTTGTTGAACGCCTGGCTGGCTGGCGCGAAGGTGTACCCCGGCCGCGACACCGACACGGTGTAGCTCCCGCCGTCGGCCAGGTTGGCGAAGAGGTACTGCCCCGTCCCGTCGGTGGTCACCGTGCCGGCGGCGCTCCCGGAGAGCGTCACCGTGGCCCCCGCGAGCGGCGTTCCCGTGGCCGTCCTCACCACCCCGGCGATGCGGCGGCGGATCACCGTTCCCGCGAAGTCGCCCGTCTGGTTGGCCGCCAGCGAGGCGAAGGTGCGCGACGGCGGGGTGAACGCGTAGTGCGCCAGCACCGGCGTCACCGTGTACGAACCGCCCTGCGAAAGCCCAAGGAAGCTGTACCGCCCGTCGCCGACGGTGGCCATCTCGGCCGTGCGCGATCCCGAAAGCATCACCCGCACCCCCTGCGCCGGCGCGCCGTCCACCGTCACCAGCCCCGAGATGGTGAAGGTGGCCCGCCCCTCGCCGGTGAGCGTCGCCACCGCCAGCGGCTCGCCGGTGGTGGAGCGCACGGTGAGCGTGGCCGTGACCGGGCCCGGCGCGGTGGGGCCGAACTCCACGTCCACGTCCACCGTCATCCCCGGGCCCAGGGTGAACGGCCCGGCGAAGTACGGCGCCTCGAACGGCCGCTGCACTTCCAGCGAGCCGATCTGCACCGACTCGCCCGTCTCGTTGTGCAGGGTGAGCGTCTGGCCCGACAGCGTGTTCACGTCCGTGGGCGGGAAGGCGGTGTTGCCGGAGATGCGCAGCCGGTAGGCGTTGCGCAGGAAGCGGTCGATGGCCGTCCACGTACCGGTCACCAGCCGCACCCGCTCGTCCATCGGCGGGCTCACCGCGGCCGAGGCGAAGCCGGGGACGTGGAAGTGCCCCGACGGCAGCGCGGGCCGGTTGCGCGTGCGCACCAGCGCCGTGCGGTAGAAGATCTCGTTCGACAGGAAGTTGCCCCCCGAGCCCTCGTCGGCGGTGCCGCTGGGGACGTCGGCCACGCGCGTGTACGCGGCGGGGTCGCCGGGGTTCGGCTCCGGCCGCGACGCGCCGTTCAGCACGCGGTACGACTGGTCGAAGAGGAGGTCGTTCCCCGCCGGGTTGGGGCCCTGCAGCACCTCGCGCGCGGTGACGATCTGCGGGAGCGTGGTCTCCAGGAACTGCGGCCCGCCCGCGATGGCGCCCCCCGGGTCGCGGAGGTTCGCGGCGACCACGGCGCCCGGCGCCCGCACCCGGTTGTTGTCGATCGTATCCACGCGGTTGTGCCCGGCCCAGCGCTCGATGTCGTAGTAGGGCCGGCCGCCGTTCTGGCTGCAGGTGACCAGCAGGACGATGGAGCTCAGGCCGGGGCGCACGGCCGTCTCGATCAGCCCCTGGTCGAACTCGGCGTAGCGCACCGGGAACACCGCCGTGCGGATGTACACGGGAGGAGTGGTCTGGGTGACCGGCCCGTTCAGCGCCAGCGCGGCCACGCCCGAGGGGTTGCTCTGCCCGGGTGCGCCGGGGAGCTGGAAGGGGTCGAAGCCGGTCACGATCACCCGCCGGTACCCCGCCGGCGCGGCGTCCAGGCTGATGCGCCCGTCGGGCTCCAGCCCGCGCGACGGCCACTCCAGCGACTGGATGAGCGCCTGCAGCGTGTCGGGCGCCACCGCGGCGCGGCGGCCGTACGCGCGCAGCCCGGCGATGGCCTGCAGCCGCGCCCAGTACAGCGGCCGGTCGTCCACCCCCGTGTGCGTGGCCGCCATCACCCCGGCGCGCACCGTCTGCGCGGCCACGTCCCACAGCCGCTTCCCCTCGCCCTGCAGCAGCGCGGCGATCGACGATCCCGCCGCGGCGCCGGCCACCTTGCCGTACACCGCCGCCGCGAACCCCGCGATGTCGGGAACCGAGCCGGCCACGATCCGCAGCGGCTCGTCCAGCACGCGCAGGTACTCCTCGAAGTTCTCGTCGCTGCGCACCACCGCGCGCAGCGCCGTGCCCGCCAGCTGCACCTTTCCCGCGCCGGTGGCCGCGGCCGAGAGCGGCACCTCCAGCAGCACGTGCCGGTCGGCCGCCGCCAGCCCCGGCGCCACGCGCCTGGGCGGCGTGGCCGCCGGGTCCTCGCGGTGGTAGGGGAGAACGGTGAGCGTGCCGACCTCCACCAGCGTTCCCGCGTGGCTCCCCGCCGGGAGGGTGACGGTGACCTCGCCCTGCGCGGCCAGCGCGCCGCCGAAGAAGTTCGCCACCGCCTGCGCGCCGTTGCGCTCGGCGCTGAAGCCCAGCCCGCCCAGCGGCGCGCCGGCCACCGGGGCGCCGTTGGTGATGGGCACCAGCAGGATCCGCGACGCGCCCACCGTCACCTTCACGTCGAGCGGGTTCTGCGCCATTCCCCCGGTCACCCGCAACCCCAGCGCGAAGGTGCGCTGCGTCTCCCACGGCTCGAAGCGCTCCATCTCCCACACCGTGCCCAGCTGCGCCGCCCCCGTGCCGCCGGGGAAGCCGAACGAGCGCGCCACCTGCAGGGTGGCCGCGTCGGTGGGCGTGGTGCGGAAGGTCAGCACCGGTTCCACGGTCACCGCGGCGCGCACCCGCACCGGCAGCGAGCCCAGCAGCACCCGCGGCTCCAGCCCGGCGGCCACGAAGCGGGCGATGTCGAACCCCAGCACGTCGGCCGGCCAGAAGCCCAGCCGCGCCGAGGCGCCGTCGGGCACGGCCAGCCGCACGTGGATGACGTTGCCGCCCTCCAGCAGCGCGAACGCGGTTCCGCCGGCCAGCGAGCCGGGGTCCAGCACCGTGGGCGCGGGCTGCTCCAGGTAGAACTCCGGCTGGTACCCCAGGTCGCGCACGTCCTGCAGCGGCCCGGTGGGGTTCCCCGCCGCGTCCAGCGGCTGGGCCAGCGCGCGCACCAGCGCGGTGTCCTGCAGGTCCATCACCAGCGTGGGCGGCACCCCCTCGGGCTCGGGGTCCTGCGAGGTGATGACGATGTGCCCCAGCGTGGCACCGGGCGCCGCGGTCAGGCAGTAGTCCGCCTGGAACCCCTGCTGCACCGTCTCGGGGTCGCGCCCCGGCGCGAAGCGCACCAGCTGCAGCGCGAAGCTCCACGGCAGGCAGCACGCCCCCTCGCCGCGCACGAAGTAGTACGCCTGCGAGTTGCCGTACTGGTCGGGGAACACCGTCTGGCCGTTGTCGGTGGCCAGCTGGAAGCGCCCGCCGCAGGGAAGGAGGCTGGTGGAGACCGGGCCGATCCCCGCGTGCGTCACCCGGAAGGTCTCGGTGCCCAGCTGCAGGCTGTGCCCGTCGGTGCCGATCCGGAAGACGACGCCGATGGAGATGTTCAGCGACGCCAGCTGCACCAGCTGCCCGCCCGGGAGCACCATGGCCAGCAGCGCGGCGATCTGCAGGGTGACGCTGATCTCGATCCGGATGCTGAACACCACCGAGCCGATGGCCCAGGGGTACAGGTCGGCGAACTCGTTGAGGAACCCGAACGGGTCCACCTGATAGCGGAAGCCCACGATCAGGACCACGCGGATGCGCACGATCAGGTTCACCCGCAGCGCCAGCAGCAGCCCCGCGCCGCGCACCCGCACCAGCGTGCCCACCCGCGCCGGCACGTCGCTCGCGCCCGGGCCGCCGCCGTCGAAGAACGGGATCAGGCGCACCTCGTTGATGATCTCCAGGAAGATCACCTGGTCCACCAGCACGATCTCGAAGCCGCCCCAGTCGAAGAACAGCCCGTGCGGGCTTCCGCCCTTCAGGCTGAACACCGCGCTGTCGCTCTCGGTGGGCGCCAGCATGCGCTGGCCGGGCACCGTCTCCAGCGCCAGCACGGGCACGCCGGGGCCGGTCTGCGCCATCACCGCGTAGCTTTGCGTGGACGACGAGGCCTTCGCGGCCACCTCGCTGCTGGCCACCACCTGCAGGTCGTAGCGCCCCACCTCGGCGCCGGCGGCGCTGCGCACGCTGAGCTGCTTGGCCTGGGTGGACGCGGCCTGCGCGTCGGTCAGGCTCACCAGCCCCACCAGCGTGCGGTCGTCGCTCTTCTGCACGTGCACGGTGGCGCCGGCGCCAAAGTCCAGCGTGGCCCCCGCCAGGTTGCGGCCGGCCACCACCACCAGCGTGGGCTGGTCGGGCTGCAGCGTGGGGGTGAAGGCCAGCGGCACCGGCACCGTCTTCGGCAGCACGGTGAACATCTGCCGGCTGCTCTCGAACACGCCGTCGCCGCCGGCCCCGGCGCGGCGGCTGGCCAGCACCTGGATCACCAGCCGCTCCAGCGGCTGCAGCGCCGGCGAGGCCGTCACCCGCAGGGTGAAGGTCAGCGCGTCGATGCCGGTGGCCGCGTCCTGCGCGGCGCTGAAGCCCAGCACGTTCACCGCGGCGCGGGCGGGCCCGCGCAGCGCCAGCGTCCCGTTGTTGTACGCATCCAGCAGGTTGCGCCCGCGCACGGTGATCTGGCTCTGGGTGTCCTCGATCACCACCGGCGGGGTCACGCCCAGCACCTCGGCGGCCTGGCCGGGGGTGTTGGCCACGTAGGTGTAGCCGCCGGCCAGCGAGGACGAGCTGCCGTCGGGGTTCACCACCGTCACCGTCACGCTCCCCGCCTGCGCGGCGGCGGGAATGGTGGCGGTGGCGGTGCCGTCGTCCTGCACGGCCACGTCGGTGGCCGCCGTGCTGCCGAAGTAGACCTCGGCTCCCTCCTGGAATCCGCTGCCGCCCAGCGTGGCGGTGATCCCGCCCGCCAGCGCGCCGCCCACCGGCGTGATGGAGTCCAGGCTCAGGGTGGACCACTCCACGGGTGGGTCGTCCCCCGGAGGGGGCTGATCGTCGATGGTCGCGGGCATGCCGGTGTCCATGGTGCCTCCCGGATGGGGATGGAGATCGGGGGGCGGCGGAGTGCCGCTCCCGGTGCCGGCGGGCCCGTCCGAGCTGGCGCGCCGGGGCCTGGGAACGCGAAAAAGGGCAGTGGAAGTGGATTCCACGGCCCTTCTGCGCGTGTGTCTGGACGGCCCGCCCGGCGCGCTCCTCTTATCCGGGGGAGGCGGGGCTGGCCCAAAACGAAAAGGGGCGGTGGAATTGCTTCCACAGCCCCTTCTGCATCGATTTCCGGACGGCCGCTCCGGCGCGTCTCCCCGCCTCGCTCAGCGGGGGAAGATCACCCTCGCGGTGCCGTTCCCGTGAGACAAACTACAGGATTTTTCCAGGAATCTCAAGGGAGATTGGACAAATTCGGACGATGGATCAATCCCGCTTATCCTTGGGTAGATCAGTGGTTTAGGGAGATGCTAAAATTTTCTCTTCGTCCATTTCATGTACTCCGGAGGGGACGACGTTCTCTCACCTTCCGGACGCTCTCCCCGCCATCAGGGGCGATGGTCCTGGAGCGCGGAGATCTCGAGGTAGAGGAGGAGCCGGTCGGGCGAGGCAGCGCGGGTGCGGCGCTCCAGCTCGGCGATGGCGGCGAGGACCTGCTCGCGGGTGAGGCCGCGGCGGAAGGTGACGTCCAGCGTGACCAGCACCTCGTGCGGGGCCAGCTGCATGGTGCGGATGCGGCGCACGTCCGCGTCGTACATTCCCGCGGCCGCGGCGGTGATGCATTCCACGATGTCCGCGTCCGCGCGCTCGCCGATCAGCAGCCCCTTGCTCTCCACCAGCAGCACCCCCGCCACCCCCGCCATCACCAGCCCCACCCCGACGGAGGCGGCGCCGTCGAAGTACGGGTTGTCCAGCAGGTGGCCCAGGAACACGCCCAGGAACGCCAGCGCGATTCCCGCCATGTCGGCGATGTCCTCCAGCACCACCGAGAAGAGCGACGGGTCCTTGCCCTCGCGGATGGCGGCCCAGAAGCCGCGGCCGCCGGCGCTCTCGCGGAACTGGCGCAGGCCGACCACGAGCGAGCCGCCGTCGAACAGCGCGGCGAAGCCCAGCACCGCGTAGTTCCACGCCGGCGATTTCAGCGGCTCGGGGTGGAGAAGGTGCCGGATGCCTTCGTAGACGGAGAGCCCGCCGCCCAGCGCGAAGAACAGGATGGCGACGATCAGGCTCCAGAAGTACAGCTCGCGCCCGTGGCCGAACGGGTGCTCCGGCGTGGGCGGGCGGCGGCTCCGGCGCCGGCCGAGCAGGAGCAGCAGCCCGTCGCACGCGTCCACCAGCGAGTGCACGCCCTCCGCCGCCATCGCCGAGCTGCCGGTGAAGGACGCGGCGGTGAACTTGGTCGCGCCGATCGCCACGTTGGCCGCGATCGATGCGTAGATCGCCGCGGCGGACTCCTTCGCCATCCGTGCTCCTCGCCCGAAAACCGCCACGACCGCCGCGACGACGTCATCCCGAGCCGTCCCCGCGCGCTTCGCGGCCACGATAGCTGTCAGCCGCCGGGGAGGGGGCCGGCTGCGTCCGTGGCGGGCGCTTCGGGGGAGCAGGCGCCGTGCCGTCCACATCGACCCCGTGGGTGGCGAAGAATCCGGCGGTCACACCATTTTGATGGAGGCCGGCAGGCCGGTCATCGATTTAGCGGTACGTGAAACGCTCGGGCCGCGAGCGCGTACGGACGTCCGGTCCAGCTCGCCCGATCCCCCTTCAGCGTTGGGAGATGTGCCCATGAACCTCGATTCGGTGATCAAGCTCCTGGTCATCTGCTCCGTCATCGTCCTCCCGGCGATCGCGGTGACGGCGCGGTTCGCCCTGAAGCCGATCGTCGACGCGATCCTGCGGCTGAAGGAAGGGGGGATTCTTCCCGAGGGCGCGGCCGCGGGCACCCTGGCGGGCGAGGTGCGCCTGGCGCGCGCCGAGCTGCAGAGCCTGCGCGACGAGGTCGCGGCGGTGAGGGACGAGATGGCGCGGCTGCAGGAGGCCGAGAGCTTCCACCGCTCCCTTGGCTATGCGCCCGGCACCGAGCCGCCCGCGCTCCCGGCCGGGCAGGAATCCTGAGGCTTCCGTGAGGCGGCCAGCGTCGCGCCTCCGCGGCTCCCGTGCGTGGATGTGCGCCGCGGGGGCGGCGCTCGCGTGCGCGTGCGGGCGAGAGGCGCCGGCGCGGGAGCTGCCGCCGGCGGCGCCGTACCGCGGGCCGGCGGCGCGGGCGCCGACCAACCAGCTGCGCGTGATCGCATCGAGCGCCGGCGCCGTGGTCACCCGCGCGGACTCGGTGGTGATCCGGTACCGGCTGCACAACGACGGGACGGCGATGAACGTGGGCGATTTCCCCATCTTCTACCGCTTCCGCGTCTACACGCCCGCGGGAGAGGAGATCGAGCCGCGCTGGAGCGTGCACACGGACGGGTGGGGCGGCCAGCAGCGCATGGACCTGGCCCGCGGCGCCGACGGCGAGGAGCACGAGGTCAACCTGGCCTGCGCCGACGCCGCGCCGATCCGCTTCGGCGCGCGGTTCGCGCCCACCGCGGCCTCCCCCTGCGACGGCTGGCGTCTCCCCGCACCCGGCGACTACTACGTCATCGTCCAGCACGTCCCGTTCGAGCCGCCCGACGGCTCCGCCGCGAACGATCCCGCCTACCTCCCCTCCCGCGCCGACACCGTGCTGGTCCGCTACTCCCCATCTCCCTGACGCTTGCCCGGCCGGCTTCGGCCGGTGCGATGGACCCGCTCGCGAAACGCACACCGGGGGTGGGGGAAGATACGAAAGGAACGGCCCGCGAGCGTTTTGTCCGATGCATCATATCCATAACGATGGCAACGGGTTGTGGGGACGGGGAAGCATTGCGCGGGGCGGAGAAATCCCTTGAATTCGGCCAGACATCCGTTATCTTCACCATGCCTTTCCCGCCGCCCGTGCGGACCTCGCACGCATGCCCGATCATCCCGGAGAACTTCATGCACCGGACGCTGCGCGCATTCGCGCTCGCCTCGGCCCTCGCCACTCTCGCATCGTGCGATTCGGCCGCGCCGCTGTCGCCGCTGGACGTCCCGGGGGGGCCGCCGAGCTTCACCGCGGGGGCGGCGTTCCCCGCGCCCGCGGGCTTCACCGTGGAGGGGCCGGGGCTCTCGGGCGGCACGGTGACGCTGTCGTGGGAGGACCTCCCGGGCGACCAGCTGTACCTGGTGCAGTGGCGCCAGGGCGAGGCGGGGAGCTGGAAGTCGCTGGTGAGCACGGGCGCCAACCGGACCACGGTCACGACCGACAGCCTGTCCAGGTCGCAGCCCAACTACTACCGGGTCGCGGGGCTGACGGCGGACCAGAGGCAGGTGGGCGAGTTCTCCGTGGGGCTGCTGAAGCCCGGCGCCTACGCCCGCGATGCGTTCATGACGTCGGACACCACCGCCAGCCTGAATGCCTGGCTGCGCCCGAACGGAAGCCCCGCCACCACCTGGTTCGAGGTGGGCACCGACCCGGCGCTCGCGGGCGCCACGCAGACGCCCGCCGAGGTGGTGCAGCCGCACCCGTACCTGGGGATTCTGGTCGTGACCCGCGACATGGCGGTCACGCCCGGCACCCGGTACTACTATCGGTTCGCGGCCAGCAACGCCGCGGGAACCAGCTACGGGCCCATCCTGCACTTCAGCTCCGCGCCGCCCGCCGCCCCCGCGGGCGTCACGGCCACGTTCTCGGCGGCGCCGCTGACCTATCCGTACGGCTGGTCCACCCTGAACACGGCGGCGCACAACGTCAAAGTCCAGTGGACGCACGACGGGTCCGACGTCTGGCGGTTCCGGGTGCAGCGCCGGGGGGTGGGGTCGGCCAACTGGGTGCAGGTCACCGAGGCGGGGGCCTCGGAGCGCAGCTACGTGGACGAGGCGTTCCCCGTGACGGCGGACCGCGAGTACGACTACCGCGTGCTGGCCTGCAACCGCATCGGCCAGTGCGGGGCCTCGGCCGAGGTGCGCGTGCTCGTGAAGGGGCTCGCCCCGCCGGCCGGCTTCACGGCCACGCGCCTGGCCGACGGGCGCGTGGGGATGGCGTGGCAGGACCTGGCCAGCGAGGACGGGTACTTCGTGCAGTGGCGCGCGGGCGAGACGGGGAACTGGCAGACGCTGGTCAGCACCGGGAAGAACGTGACGTCGTACACCACCGCCTCAGTGACCGCGGGGGTGACCAACTACTACCGCGTGGCGGGCCTGGCGAATTCCTTCCGCATGGGCGCCGCCTCGGAGGGGTCGGTCGCGGCCGGCGCGGGGCGGAGCATGCAGGTGCAGACGGGGATCTTTACCCTTCCCTCGTCCACCCTCTCCGCCATGACGGCCACGGTCACGCCGAACGGGTTGGCGGCCACGGCGTGGATCGAGTGGGGCACGGACCCGTCGCTCTCCGGCGCGGCGCAGACGTCCGCGCGTGCGGTGGGGGCGGGGACGAACGCGGTGACGTTCACCGACAGCGTGGCGGTCTCGCCGGGGGTGACGTACTACTACCGCGCGGCCGCCTCCAACTCGGTGGGAACGGTGCGCGGCGCCATCAAGAGCTTCTACGCCGGGCCGCCCGCGACGCCGTCGCTCAGCGCGGCGTTCGACCCCGCGGGCTACCGGATCGCCACGTCGTGGACCCACTCCGGCGTGGGGACGCCCACCCGCTTCCGCCTGGAGCGTCGGACCACCGGGCAGACGGCGTGGACGCAGCTCGTGGATTATCCGACGACCTACTCGTCGTCGTACCAGGACGCGAGCTTCCCGGCGAACGCCGCGCGCTCGTACGACTACCGCGTGCTGGCGTGCAACGCCTCGAACGAGTGCGCGCCGTCGTCCATCGTCACGGTGCAGACGCAGCCGCTGGCCGCGCCGGCCGGGCTGCAGGTGGCGCGCACGGCCACCGGCGTGACGCTGAGCTGGCAGAACATCACCGGCGAGGTGGACTTCCTGGTGCAGTGGCGCACCGACCCGTCCGCCCCGTGGAAGACGCTGGTCAGCACGGGGGCCAACGTCACGTCCTACTCCACCGCCAGCGCAACCCCCGGCGCCACCAACTACTACCGCGTGGCCGGCGAGGCGTCGGGCTTCCGCGTGGGCGTCTTCTCCGAGACCTCCATCGCCATCCCGTGACCGCTGCGGACGGACGATGAACGCGAACGGGCGCCCCGGCGAGGGGCGCCCGTTCTTTTCGCGTTCGCGATCGGGGACGGGAGATGAAGATCCCTCCTCCGTTCCCTCCGTTTCCTCCGTGTGATCCTTCTTTCCTCCTCATCCCGCCACTTGTTGCCTCCGCGGCGGAGTCGCTAATTTTTCCGGCTCGCCCGCGGCCGGGAGGCGCGCGCGGGCGTGAATCACGAACCATCCATCATCCGGCAAGCACAGGAGGGAACGCGTGTCCGAGCAGGCGCAGCAGTTCGCCTTCCAGGCCGAGGTGCAGCGGCTCCTCGACCTGGTCATCCACTCGCTGTACACCCACAAGGAGATCTTCCTTCGCGAGCTGGTTTCCAACGCATCCGACGCCATCGACCGGCTGCGCTTCGAGGCGCTGACCCGCCCCGAGCTTCTGCCGCAGGACCACGAGCCGAAGATCCGCCTCGTCCCCGACAGGGAGAACCGCACCCTCACCATCGAGGACGACGGGATCGGGATGACGCGCGACGAGGTGGTGCAGAACATCGGCACCATCGCCCGCTCGGGCACGCGCGAGGCGCTGGAGAAGCTGAAGGAGAGCGCGGGCGAGGGCGCCGGGCAGCTGATCGGGCAGTTCGGCGTGGGCTTCTACTCGTCGTTCATGGTGGCCGACCGCGTCGATCTCGTCACGCGCAAGGCGGGGACGGACGAGGCGACCCGGTGGTCGTCGGCGGGGGGCGGGTCGTTCACGGTGAGCGACGCGGAGCGTGACCGCCCGGGGACCACCATCACCCTGCACCTGAAGCCGGCCGATTCCGAGAACGGGATCGAGGACTACACCGACCGCTGGGTGCTGCAGCGCCTGGTGCGCCAGCACGCCGACTTCATCACCTACCCCATCCTCCTTCCCGCCGAGAAGCCGGAAGAGGTGCCCGAGGGCGAGACGCCGGAGCCCGAAAAGCCGCTCAACTCCATGAAGCCCATCTGGGCGCGGCCGCCGGCGGAGGTCACGAAGGAGGAGTACGCCGACTTCTACCGGCAGATCTCGCACGACTGGAGCGAGCCGCTGGAGACCGTGCACACCCGCGGCGAGGGGCTGGTGGAGTTCCAGGCGCTGCTCTTCATCCCCTCGCGCGGCGCCACCGAGCTGTACTACCCCGGCTTCAAGCCCAACCTGCGGCTGTACGTGAAGCGGATGCTGGTGCGCGAGAACAGCGAGGAGCTGCTCCCGCGCTGGCTGCGCTGGGTGCGCGGCGCGGTCGACAGCCCCGACCTGCCGCTGAACGTCTCTCGCGAGATGCTGCAGAGCGACCGCCACGTCCGCCAGATCCGCCGCACGCTGACGAAGAAGGTGATGGGGACGCTGGAGGCCATGCTGGAGGGCGACCGCGCGAAGTACGAGGGCTTCTGGCGCGAGCTGGGGCGCGCGGTGAAGGAGGGGGTGGACAGCGACTGGGACAACCGCGACGCCATTCTCAAGCTCCTCCTCTTCGGCTCGTCGCGCGACGCCGAAGCGCTGATCACGCTGCAGGAGTACGTGGCGCGGATGCCCGAGGCGCAGAAGGACATCTGGTACCTCACCGGCACCAGCCGCGAGCAGATCGACGGCTCGCCCGCGCTGGAGGCGTTCCGCGACCGCGGGTGGGAGGTGCTGTACCTGACCGACCCGGTGGACGAGCTGGTGGTGCAGTCGGTGACGGAGTTCGAGGGGAAGCGGCTGCGCTCGGCGGGCAAGGGCGCGGTGGAGCTGGAGGAGGGGGAGAAGAAGGACGCGGCGGACGAGCAGAAGAAGGAGTTCGAGCCGTTCCTGGAGGCGCTGCGGAAGCGGGTGGACACCTGGGTGAAGGAGGTGCGCCTCTCCGGCCGGCTGACGAAGTCGCCCGCGGTGCTGGTGGTGAGCGAGCACGACTACTCGCCGCACCTGGAGCGCATGCTGGCCGCCGGGCGGGGCGACGGGATCCGGCAGCGGCGCATCCTGGAGCTGAACGCCCGGCATCCGCTGGTGCAGGGCCTGCGCCGCCGCTTCGACGCCAACCCGGACGACTCCGTGGTGGGCGACTACGCCGAGCTGCTGCTGGGGTGGTCGCTGCTGGCCGAGGGCTCCGAGCCGCACGACCCCGTCCGCTTCACCCAGCTCGTCGCCGGGCTGATGGAGACGGGCCTGGGCGCCGCTCCCGCCCCGCAGCCGGCGGAGGAATCCACCCCGCCCGGGCCGGCGGCGGAGGAGGCGGCGGCCAGCGCGGAGTGATCGCGCACGACGTCTGAACGCCACGAAGCGCTCTCCGCAGTCCGGAGAGCGCTTCGTCGTTGCACGATACTACGTCCCACGATGACGTCATCCTGAGTCGAACACCGCGCTTCGCGCGACCACGGAGGATGAAAGGAGATCGGTCGTGAGCACCGGGGCCGCGGAGTGAGCGGAATCAGCCTCGCGCAGTTTGCGAGGCTTTCCCGTAGTTGTTGCTGCGACTTCAGTCGCCGGTGACCGGCTGCGCCCGCGCACTTTCTATTCAGGCCGGCCACGCCGTAACCGGCGTCCGCACAGGTGCTTGCAGGCCGAAGGATCCATAATCGCCCAGCACGTCAATCGGGAGATGCACCGATCCTGTGATCCTGCAGCGGCGACGAATCCTCCGGCGATCGTGCAATCCGGAAGCGCACGTGCGACCTCGCCTATAGATCCTTCGGCCTGCGACCACTCGTGCTGGGCAATGACGGTGTGGCCGGCCTCAGAATGACGTCTCTCTGTGTGTTCGTAATGCACAGCACATTGCCAGATCCGGTATCACATCTCGACGCAGATCACCCCGTTGCACGTGACCGCGGGGTCGCTCCCGCCGGTGCCGGTGCCCGTTCCGCCCCCGCCGCAACCCGGGGCGCAGGTGGCCTCGTAGCACGTTCCGCCGCAGCTCTGGTCCGTGTGCTCGCACGGGTATCCCGCGCCCGCGCAGGTCTCCGAGGGAGAGCAGTCCTCCCAGTACAGCGACACGTGCCCGCGAACCGTCCCGCGCGCCGGCGGCGAGTCCGCGGGGGCGAACGATTCAATCACCAGCGCGTCCAGATCCAGCCGTAGTTTCCGCATCCGTGTCGGCTCCGCTCGGGTGGGCATCTCCCTTGTGCGACTGGCGGGAGAGCGTTGGGGGATGGAATCCCAATCTCCTGCTAACCGAGCCGTTCGCGCAACGGTGTGACGCGTCCACCCCATGGTCCGCGTCGGGCTCGGGCGTTCGCAACCGTCAGGTGTGGAATGAGTTGCGAGGTACTCCGGATTCCGTTACGCTGGGGGTGTGGGTGAAGGCACTCCGCCCTCTCCTCCGGAACCCCACACATCCCGGAGACACGATGGAGAACGAAGCCACCCCGCGCTGCGCCCGGTGCGGCAGCGCGCATCTCACGTGGCGTGTGAAGCGCAACGGCATCGGCGCCTCGCGCGACTCCCACCGCGAGCTGCGGTGGACGTGCGCCGGCTGCGGCTGCGAGTGGACCGAGCCGCTTTCCATCCCCGCGCCGGCCATTCCGGAGCCCGAGCCGATCGGCTGAGCGCCGTCAGAGGCTCGGGAGCTCGTAGACCGCCGTGTCGGGCGCGCCGGGCTTCATCTGCACGTGGCTGGAGAAGGCGAACCCGAGCTTCTCCAGCAGGCGGATGGAGCCCGCGTTGTGCGGCGCCACCAGGGCGATCGCGCGCGCCAGCCCCAGCGAGCGCTTGCCGTACTCCAGCACCGCCGCCGCCGCCTCGAACGCAAACCCGCGCGACCAGAACTCGGGGAGAAAGGCGTAGCCCAGGTCCACGTCCTCGAACTGCTCGCGGCGGAGCAGCCCGCACATCCCGATCGGCTGCATCCCCGCCTCCTTCAGCGCGACCAGCCACAGCCCGTGCCCGTGCGCCGCGTAGCTGCGGATGGGGCCGTCGGTAAGGTACGCGGCGGCGTCGTCCGTCGTTCGCACGCCGCGGTCGGCGATGTTCGCGATGAACGACGGCTCGTTCAGCAGCCGCAGGATGAACTCCGCGTCCTCGGGCGTGAACTCTCGCAGTACCAGCCGCTCGGTCTCGACCACGGTCATGGGGGATTTCGGTAGATGGGGATGATGGGGCGGCGTCACTCGGCCGGCGCGAGCTCGCGATACCACAACAGCTGCGCCTCGTGCGGGAGACCGGGATACGCGAACCGGTGGATGGCGCCGAGCACGCATCCCCGCGCCGCGTAGAACCGGCACGCGGGGACGTTCACGTTCTGCGTCTCGATCTTCATCCGCCGGCACCCGCGCGCCGCCGCCCATGCCTCCGCCGCGCGGAAGAGCGCCGAGCCGGCGCCGCGCCCGCGCGCCTCCGGCGCCACGCGGAGGTCCCAGAGCACGGCCAGGTCGCGCCGCCCCTCCAGCATCTCCACCCCCGCCGTATCGAACGCGATCGCCGCCCCGCCGATCACGCGCCGGCCGGACCGCGCCACGAGCAATCCCCAGCTCGATACGTCGAAGCGCGCCGCCCACCCGGCCGGCCCGCCGTCCAGCGCATCGTAGTTCTTGAGATACGGCGCATCCACGCTCCGCTCCGCCAGCAGCAGCCCGCCCAGCCCGCCGTCGCGCGCCACCACGTCGAGCACCGCGCGCACCTCGAACGCGATCGGCACTCGCGCATATTCCGCGATCGCGCCGAACCCTTCATCGGCGATGTCGATGTTCACGAGGGTCGCGCCGGTGGGATGAGGTTGCGGAAAGATGCCGGTCCAGCGATGTCCGCGAAGGCGGACTGCGTGCCGTTGTAGCCGCGAGTTCACTCGCATTTTCGGGATCTTTCGGCGACCGCATCGCATCATTCCGCGCCGGGCGATCCATCCCCATCCCCCAGCCCCAGCCGGTACGCCCACACGACCTCGGCGCCTTCGGGGTGGAAGTCGTACTCCGGCGCGCGAACGAAGCCCATGCGCTCGTACATCCGCAGCGCCGCGCGCATGCTGCGCGACGTGTGCAGCCCCAGGTCCGCCGCGCCCGCGGCCCGCGCGCGGCGCACGCACTCGTCCACCAGCGCCTGGCCCACGCCCAGTCCGCGCGCGTCCGGCGACACGGCGAGCAGGCGCAGCTCCGGCCAGGGCGCCGCGTCCGCCGCGCCGCCGTAGTCCTCGGCGGCGGGGGGAAACAGCATCACGCTGCCCACCAGCGCGCCGCGGTGCAGCGCCACGATCCGCTCCGCCGCCGACGCGCGGTCCAGCGCGGCCTCCAGCGCGCCGCGCAGCCCGGCCCACGCCGAGGGCTCCATCACCGCCTCGTACTCGCCGTAGGCGGCGAGCGTCAGCGCGCGCACGGCGGCCCGCTCGTCCGGCCTCACGTCGCGGACCTCCAGCGCGTCCGCCATCACGCCAGCCGATCTCGCTCGTGCGGCGCCGTCCAGTCCACGATGGGGCCCAGCGGCACGATGCGCGACGGGTTCAGCCGGTCGTGCGTCATGTAGTAGTGGCGCTTGATGTGGTCGAAATCCACCGTCTCGCCGAAGCCGGGGCGCTGGAACAGGTCGCGGGCGTACCCCCACAGGTTGGGGTAGTCCACCAGCCGCCGCAGGTTGCACTTGAAGTGGCCCACGTACACCGCGTCGAAGCGCGCCAGCGTGGTGAACAGCCGGATGTCGGCCTCGGTGAGCTGGCCGCCCACCAGGTAGCGCTGCCCGGCCAGCCGCTCCTCCAGCCAGTCCAGCCGCGCGAAGAGCGCCGTCACCGCTTCCTCGTACTTCTCCTGCGACGCCGCGAACCCGGCGCGGTACACGCCGTTGTTCACGTCCTGATAGACGAGCTCGTTCACGGCGTCGATCTCTTCCCGCAGGTGCGGGGGATACAGCTCCGGCGCGCCGGGCTTGTGGAAGGCGGTGAACTGCGTCTCGAAGTCGAGGGTGATGTCGGGATAGTTGTTCGTCACCAGCCGCCCCGTCACCCGGTCCCAGATGCAGGGCACGGTGTAGCGCCCGGTGTACGACGGATCGGTCCGCAGATACGCCTCGGAAAGGAACTGGAAGCTGCAGACGGGGTCCGGCCCGTGCCCCGGCCCCTCGCGGAAGGCCCATCCCCGCTCGTCGCGGATGGGGTCGACCACCGACATGGAGACGACCTCCTCCAGCCCCAGCAGCCTGCGGACGATGATGGCCCGGTGCGCCCACGGGCACGCCAGCGACACGTACAGGTGGTACCGCCCCGCCTCCGCCGGAAAGCCGGACGATCCGTCGGCGGTGATGCGATCGCGGATCGAGTACCGCTGCCGCACGAACGCCCCGTCCGCCCCCGTCTCCGCCGGAAACTGCGCCGTGGTAGTCATCTTCTTCCTGTCTCTCCAGAAATTCCAGCCGTGCGGATGCTGCCCGCGCTCGTCCTCGTCGCCCGCGGGGCCCTCCCCCCCGCGGCTGGGGCCGCGTACCCCCTCCCGATAACGGAAGGGGTAACTTAGAAAGCTCCGCACAGGCGATGGCGCATGCGGCAGATTTCGTGTGGCGCGTCGCCCGCCCATGCATCGCGGCGTGATCCGAAGCTTCTTTCGCGATGAGTTCTCCCCTCCCCCCGCGGAGCGGGCGGAGGGGCCGGGGGCGGGGCCGGGGGAGGGGGCCAGCCAGGCGGGCAGGGCGTCTCCGAATTCTGGAGATGCCTCTCCTCGCGCGGACGTCTCCTTCTGCTCTCCGTTCCCCCGGATAAGACGTATGCTATCGCGGCGGCGCCATCTCGAACACGCCGATCGGGCGCGGCGTAGCCTCCTCGCCCACGTTCCACTTGGTGAGCACGATCTTCCAGCCGTCCGCCTCCAGCGCCTCGAGCAGCTTCAGGCTGGGCTTGCGGAACGGGTCGGAGAGGAGGATGCGGCCGCCCGGCGCCAGGTTCCGCTCGAAGATCGCGCGGAGGTGCGGGTGCATCACCTCGCCGTAGAGCACGTCCGAGCCGATGATCCAGTCGTACCGCTCGTCATCGTCCCACTCCGTCCAGTTCACGATGCGGTGGTCGATGCCCCTCGCGCCGTTCCGCTCGCCGTTGCGCCGGCAGACGGACATCGCCAGCTCCAGCTTGTCGGTCTGCACCAACCGCGCGCCCAGCGACGCCGCCACGATCCCCGGCAACCCCGTTCCCGCGCCCAGCTCCAGCACCCGCTGCCCGCGGAAGTCCTCTCCGCGCGACGCGATCTCGTGCGCCAGCGCGATGGCCGCGGGCCACAGCACGATGCCGTACGGCTTGTGGTCGCGCTCCTCCCACAGGTAGCGCTCCTCCTCCTCGTGCGAGAGGATGGCGCCGGTGTGCAGCAAGGCCCACTCCCGCCCGCCCAGCCGGACGTGGTACTCGTGCAGCGGAAAGTCGCCCGCGGTGGTGCTCAGCACCTGCGGCTCGGTCGCGGATGCGGTCATCGATGACATCGGTCGGGATTCAGCTCGTCACGCTTTCGGCCGGGCTGCCGGGCTGATGAAAGATCGATGCCCGGCGGGCTTCACCGCGGACGCAACTCAATCCGGCGCGTGGAACTTTGCCTTCCACGCGGCGAACTCGCTGATGCGCAGATCGTAGCGGTGCAGGTTGCCCTCGTGCAGGCTCACCAGCAGCGTGAGCGCGCGTTCGGTGAAGGCCTCCACGTCCGCGGCGGGGACGGCGTGTTCCTCCGCCCACGCGCGGATCAGCCCCATGCGCGGCGGCTCGCCCGCGCGCACCATCTCGTGCACTACGGTGCCCAGCTCGCGGCGGTAGCGCATGCGCAGCGGGTCCGGCTCGCCGACGGCGTCGCGCGCCACGCGGTACTGCGCGCACGACCGCTGGTACGCCCACACGAACACGTCGCGCAGCAGGTCCACGCGCGTGAGCTCGTACACGCCCAGCGTGGCCTCGACGTACGCGCGCTCCGGCACGTCCACGAAGGAGAGCGGGCAGAGATTGGCCTTGATCAGCGGGATGTTGGCGCCCAGCCGCGACGTCCGCTTGTTCACGTCGGCGAACGGCTGGAGATACGGCACGTGCACCATCACGAAGAACGCCTGCTCGAAGGGGTCGGGGATGGCGCCGGCCCTCGCCAGGACGAGGCGGAAGCAGTCCTCGACCGCCTGCGGAATGGCGAGGGGAAGGTACGGGGTGCCCGAGATCTCCACGATGCGCGTGCGCAGCCGTCCCTCGTCGCCCGGATCGGCCAGCAGGTTCTCGGACAGCGCGGCGTGGAGGTTCTGGAAGGTGAAGAGGTCGAACCCGATGCGGTCCGCCCGCGAGACCAGCAGCTCGATGGCGGCTTTGTGGTTCAGGATCATCTGCGCCTCGGCCAGCTCCTTCCCGTCCGCGCGCTGGCCGAACTCCAGCAGGTTCAGCGTGTCCAGCCGGGTGTAGGTGTTCCCCTCCAGCCGGCTCGACGCCCACGACAGGTCCACCAGCAGCCGGCTGAAGATCTCACGCGCGTACGTTCCGGCCGGCCGCTCACCGTCGGGGGTGCGACCCATCTCGTGCAGCTGCTCGCGAAGCTGGCGGGGCAGATACCACGTCTTCCCCGGCCGGTAGGCCTCCACGAAGCCGCGGTCGTATCCCACCGGCCTGCGCTCCATCAGCGGCCGCCGGACCAGCGCCCGCACCCGCGCGCCCTCGCGGGAGATGGGCACGTAGCCGTCCTCCGGCGCGGGTGCCTCCAGCACCAACGCCGGGCCGGGGACGTATACGAGACGGTTCCCATCGCCGGCGGTGCGCACGCGGTCCTGGTCCATCAGCGAGCGCAGCCGCCGAAGGAGAGTGCGATACCCGATCGTACGGCCGAATGTCTCCGCGAACGCCGCTTCCAACGCCTGACGTCCGATCCCGTCGGGGTTCGACGCGATCAAGGTCTCGACCTCGAGCAGTTCGGCGTTCTCGACCGAATCGTCAGGAGTCATGAGAGTGAGCGCAGACGCGATTCAACGTTCTTCCTTGACAGAATCGGGGCTTCCTTGACAGAAACCGACTCTTGCTTGACAGAAATATTCACTGATCCGGATATCATGTCAAGGAGTGCCAGCGCCTTGGATATTAGTAAAGCAAATAAATTATCAGACAATGGTTATTTTTGAGCTTGCAGATCGTCCTTCTCTTGACAGAGTTTCTCTAACACCTGATTAACCTGTCAAGGAAGCTGGGTGACGTCACTTCACTGCGCCGGCGGCCGCACGTCCCGCCGCCCGGCCGGAGAAGATGCAGCCGCCCAGGAAGGTGCCTTCCAGCGCGCGGTAGCCGTGCATCCCGCCGCCGCCGAAGCCGGCCGCCTCGCCCGCGGCGTACAGGCCGGGGAGCGGCTGGCCGTCCGCGCGGAGGACGCGGGCGGAGAGGTCCGTCTCCAGCCCCCCCAGCGTCTTGCGGGTGAGGATGGAAAGGCGGACGGCGATCAGCGGGCCCGCTTTCGAGTCGAGGATGCGGTGTGGCTTGGCGACGCGGATCAGCTTGTCGCCCAAGTAGTTGCGGGCGCCGCGGAGCGCCGTCACCTGCGCGTCCTTGCAGAACGGGTTGTCCAGCTGGCGGTCGCGCGCCGTGATCTCGCGCTCCAGATCGGCGGCGTCCAGCAGCGGCTCGTCGGTCAGCGCGTTCATCCCCCGCACCAGCTCGGCAAGTGTCTTCGCCACGACGAAATCGGCGCCTTTCTGCTTGAACGCCTCCACCGGCGGCGGGGCGCCGGGGAGGACGCGGCTGGCCACCTTCTTCACGCTCTTCCCGGTGAGATCGGGGTTCTGCTCGCTGCCGGAGAGGGCGAACTCCTTCTCGATGATCTTCTGCGTCAGCACGAACCAGGTGTGGTCGTACCCCGTGCGGACGATGTGCTCCAGCGTGCCCAGCGTGTCGAAGCCGGGAAAGAGCGGCGGCGGCAGGCGGCGCCCCAGCGCGTCGAACCAGAGCGACGACGGGCCGGGGAGGATGCGGATCCCGTGCATGGGCCAGATCGGGTCCCAGTTCTGGATCCCCTCCGTGTAGTGCCACATGCGGTCGGGGTTGATGACGCGCCCGCCCGCCTCCTGCGCGACCCCGATCATCCGCCCGTCCACGTGCGCGGGAACGCCGCTGATCATCCGCTTCGGCGGCGGGCCCATGCGCGGCGGCCAGTTGCGGCGCACCAGCTCGTGGTTGCCGCCGATGCCGCCGGAGGTGACGACCACCGCCTGCGCGTGGAGCTCGAACGTGCCGACTTCCGTGCGCGAGCTGGGTTTCCCGCGCTCGACGTCGCTCGGCTCCAGCACGGCGCCGTGGACCCCGTCCACCGCGCCGCCGGTGACGCTCAGCCCGTCCACGCGGTGGCGGAAGCGGAAGGTGACCAGGCCGCGCGCCTCGGCTTCGCGGACGCGGCGGATGAACGGGTCCAGCACGGCGGGCCCCGTTCCCCAGGTCACGTGGAAGCGGGGGACGGAGTTGCCGTGGCCGGTGGCCAGGTAGCCGCCGCGCTCCGCCCAGCCGACCACGGGAAAGAAGCGGACGCCGCGCTCGTAGAGCCACGCGCGCTTCTCGCCCGCGGCGAAGTCCACGTACGCCTCGGCCCAGCGGCGCGGCCACACGTCCTCGTCGCGGTCGAAGCCGGCGGAGCCCAGCCAGTCCTGCAGCGCCAGCTCGCGCGAGTCGCGGATGCGCATCCGCCGCTGCTCGGGGCTGTCGACCAGGAACAGCCCGCCGAACGACCAGAACGCCTGCCCGCCCAGCGACTGCGCGGGCTCCTGGTCCAGCACGATCACCCGCCGCCCCGCCTCCGCCAGCTCCGCCGCGGCCACCAGCCCCGCCAGGCCGGCGCCGACGACGATCACGTCCGCGTCGTGGGTCATCTTGTATGGAATTCGGTTGGATGGGGATCGGGATTCCGCATCGCCCACAACCTACGATCCATCCCCGCTTCTGCCTACCGTCGGGGATCTCGCGCGGAGACGCGGAGACGCGGAGAACGGCGCAATCTCCCGCATCTACGCGTCTCTTCCGCCTCCGTTTCACCCCACGAAGCAGGAGCCGCGGAGAACCCGTCGTGGGTCCTCCGCGGCTCCGCGTCTCCGCGTGAGATCAGCCCGGCCAGCGGCCGCGCGGGATCAGTGCGAGACGGCCACCGGCGTGGTGCGCTGCGTGGTGGTGCCGTCGCCCACCTGGCCCCAGCTGTTGGCGCCCCAGCACCAGGTCTGCCCGTTGCCGTCCAGCCCGCAGACGCCCGCCTGCTCGGCCTTGATGCTGGTGAACGTCACCCCCGCCGGCTGCGAAACCGCCACCGGGAGCGGGTTGGGGTTGGCGGTGCTGCCGATGCCCAGCTGGCCGTTGCTGTTGTTCCCCCAGCAGTACGCCTGCCCGGCCGAGGTCAGCCCGCAGGTGAAGCTGCCGCCCAGCGTGAGCTGCGTGAAGGTCACGCCCGCCGGCTGCAGCACGGCCGTGGGAACCTTGCGCGTGGTGGTCGTGTTGTCGCCCAGCTGGTACCAGGCGTTGTTCCCCCAGCAGTACGCCTGCCCGCCGGTGTCCAGCGCGCAGACGTGGTCGTACTCGGTGTACACGCTGGTGAAGGTCACCCCGGCAGGCTGCGAGACCGTGACCGGGTAGCGCTTGGTGGACACCGAGTTGTTCCCCAGCGCGCCGCCGGCCGCGTAGCCCCAGCACCACGCCTGGCCGGTGCCGTCCAGCGCGCAGGTAAAGTTGTTCCCCGCCGCCACCTGCGTGAAGGTTACGCCCGGCGCCTGCCGCACCGCCTTGGGGAAGAACGGCGACGTGGTGGTGCTGTCGCCGATCTGGCCCCACGCGTTGCTTCCCCAGCAGTAGGCCTGCCCCGAGGCGTTCAGCCCGCAGGTGTGCGCGTTCCCCGCCGTCAGGCTGCCCGTGAACGACACCGCTCCCAGCGGCAGCACGGGAATGGGGCGCAGCGGCAGCGTGGTGGTGCTGTCGCCCAGGCGGCTGTCGGCGTTGTATCCCCAGCAGTACGCCTGCCCGGCCGAGGTCACCGCGCAGTTGTGCTGCGGCCCCGCCGTGAACGAGGTGAAGGTCACGCCCAGCTGGTAGACGGTGACGGGGACCGACGAGTTGGCCGCCGTGCTGTCGCCCAGCTGCCCCACCGGGTTGCGGCCCCAGCAGTAGAGCTGGCCGGTGGACGCCAGGCCGCAGGCGTGCGTCTGGCCGCCGTCGATGGCGGTGTAGGGCGTGGTGGGGATGACGGTCATCCGTGGCGCGTTCGGCGCGACGGGCGTGGCGCTGTCGGTGATCCGCTCGGCGCATGCGGAGGCGACGAGTGCAGCCGCGGCCAGCGCGAGCGGCACGCGGCGGAGCGGTGTTCGGGGTGTCATGGGGAGACCTCGGGGGATGCTAGGTGAGCCAGCCGGAATCCTGCAGTGGATGGAAGTTGGTCCCCCCCGGCCCATCGGTCAACGAAAATCATGTCTCTTTTTGACGAAGTGGGAGAGCGGCGGATCCCACGTCCCCGACGGAGCGCGGAGAGTTCGATACGGACGGCGCAAAGCCATTCAGCCCCCGTCGCGCGGGCGCTGGCGCCATCCACCTCGCGGCCGCATCCCGGGGCCGATGCCGAATCTCCCACTCATGATGATCCCTGTCCCCTATTCCCTGTCCCCTGCCCCCCATCACCCCTATCCCTTTTCTTTTCGCCCCGCGCCGCCTATCCTGTGACGGAATCCAGAGTTCCGTCCCACGATGCCATTCCCCGAGCCACACCTCGGCATGACGGCTTCCTCCGCGCGTCCGCACCCGGTCGTCCGCACGCTCGCGCTGGCGGCGCTCCTCGCGCTGGCGTCGTGCGTTCCGCACGTGGGGTCGCGCCCGGGGCCGGCGGGGCGCCCCGAGGCCCGCTCGCTGTTCGGGCAGCCGCTGTACCCGCCCGAGCTGCCGCTGGAGGCCCGCCAGCGCGCCGAGGCGCAGCTGGACTCCGCCCGCCAGGGCTACGACCGCGCCCCCGACGACGCCGAGGTGATCCTGACCTACGGCCGCCGCCTGGCCGCGCTGGGGCGCTACCGCGAGGCCATCGGGATGTGGACGGAGGGGATCGACAAGCATCCCCGCGACGCCCGCTTCTACCGCTTCCGGGGGCACCGCTGGATCACCGTGCGCCAGTTCGACCGCGCGGTCGGCGACCTGGAGAAGGCCGAGCGCCTGCTGCGCGGCCGCCCCGACCAGCCGGATCCGGACGGCGCGACGGGAAGCACGCTGCAGCAGGCCGCGTGGTACCACCTGGGCATCGCGCACTACCTCCGCGGCGACTTCGCGCGCGCGGCGTACGCCTTCCGCTTCGCGGTCGACGCGTCGCGCGGCGACGACCAGCGCGTGGCCTCCACCGACTGGCTGTACATGTCGCTGCGCCGCGGCGGCCACCCCGACGAGGCGCAGGCCGCGCTGAACGCGGTTCCCGCCGGGGTGCGCGTGACGGAAGCCGAGCCGTATCTCCAGCGCATCCGCCTGTATCGCGGCGAACTGCCGGCCGATTCGCTGCTGAACCCCGCCGGGAAGAGCACGGTGGACATGGTCACGCAGGCGTACGGGGCGGGGAACTGGCTCCTGATCAACGGCCGCGCCGGCGAGGCGGAGCAGGTGTTCTGGCGCGTCACCCAGGCCGAGAACTGGGCCCCGTTCGGCTACATCGCCGCCGAGGCCGACCTGCGCCGCCTGACCCGCGCCGAGGCCCGCCGCGTCCAGCGCCCGCGGTGAACTGCAGGGGACAGGGGACAGGGAGGGGCGCCGGTCGATCGTCCTCCGCAACCGGAGCCAGCTTCCGAGCCGAACAGCCTCGCGCAGTTTGCGAGGCTTCCCGTAGTTGTTGCTGCGACGCTGCGACTTCAGTCGCCGGTGAGGAGGCCAGCCCGCGAGCGCCGATGCGGAGGAGCCGGAAGAGCAGGCCATCACGCAGGGAAGCGGAGGAGCAGCGAGATGATCATCTCCCTGCTCCTCCGCTTTTTGTACGATGTTCGAGGTGTCCCCGTCCCCTGTCCCCCGTCCCCTATCACCGCTCGTCGCGGCCGATCCACTTGCTCGCCGACGGCGGCTGGAAGCGGGCGCAGGCGTCCAGCAGGCGCGCCGGGTCGGTTTCCTCGATCACCAGCCCGCGGTGCTTCGCGGGGATGAAGCCCTCCTCCACGCCGCGGTCGAAGAGCGCGAGCAGCGGATCGTAGTAGCCGGCCACGTTCAGCAGCCCGCACGGCTTGGGATGGAAGCCCAGCTGCGACCAGGTGAGCACCTCGCAGAACTCCTCGAACGTCCCGAACCCGCCCGGCAGCGCCACGAACGCATCCGACAGGTCCGCCATCATCGCCTTGCGCTCGTGCATCGTCCGCACGACGTGCAGCTCCGTCAGCCCGGCGTGCCCCACCTCGCGCGCCATAAGCGCCTCGGGGATCACGCCGATGGCCTCGCCGCCGCCGGCCAGCACGGTGTCGGCCACGATCCCCATCAGCCCCACGTTGCCGCCGCCGTACACCAGCCCCAGGCCGCGCTCCACCAGCACGCGCCCCATCTCCCTCGCCGCCCCGGCGTACTCCGGCCGCCGCCCCGGGTTGGAGCCGCAGAACACGCAGATGCGCCGCATCGTTCCTTCAGCCATCGCTCGAGATTTCGGGTTTCCGTCGGAACTAACTCACGCACTCACGCACTCACTGCCACCGGAACAGCTTCAGCGCCGCGACGAACGTCAGCACCATCCACGCGACGAGGATCGCGACCTGCGGCCAGTACGCGGAGATGGGGAGCGCGTCGTTGTAGACGGCGCGGAAGGCGTCGTTCAGCGCGGTGAGCGGGAGCGCGCGGATGAACGGCTGGATCACCTCGGGATACCGGCTGGACGAGAAGAAGACGCCGGAGAGCACGAACATCGGCAGCATCACCACGTTCAGGATGCCGCTGATCCCCTCGATGGTCCGGGCGCGGCTGGCCGCCAGCAGCCCCAGCCCCGCGAACGTCATCGCCCCCAGGATCACCAGCCCGAGCAGCGCCAGCAGCGAGCCGCGGACGCGGACGCCGAACGCCAGCCACGAGAAGAGGATGATCGGCGGCACCTCGAGGGCGATGAACACCAGCCGCGCCAGGATCATCGACGTCAGGTAGTCGCGCTTCCGCATGGGCGTGCTGACCAGGCGCTTCAGCTGCTTCTTGTTGCGCATCTGCACCAGCCCGAACCCGATCCCCCACATCCCCGTGCTCATCAGGTTCAGCCCGATGAGGCCGGGAATCACCCAGTCGATGTAGCGCGCGCCGGGCTCGCGGTGCCGGTCGTCCGCCGTGGCCACCGGCCGGGGGGCGCCGGAGCCGCGCTGCACCGCCTCGTCGGCCAGGAGGCGGCCCACGCGGCTCTCGTCGCGCGCGGGGTCGTAGCGGTAGACCAGGTGGTCCGTCCCGGCGAGGACCACGGCCACGTCGCCCTTGCGCACGGCGCGCTCGGCGGCGGTGTCGTCCAGCATCACCACGCGGATCTCGCCGGACGCGCGCAGCGCCGGGAGATAGCGCTCGGCGATGCTGCCGCGCTGCACGCCCACCGCCGCGCGGTCCGCCGGCTTGTCGCGGAAGGCTACGCCCAGCCCCACGGCCATGAGGATGGGGAAGACGAAGGTCCAGAACAGCGCCTCGGGCTCGCGCAGGAAGGCGCGGATGCGCGTCATCACCAGCTCGCGCAGGGGGCTGAACTCACTCATCGCGCAGCTCCCGTCCGGTCAGGGCCAGGAAGACGTCCTCCAGCGTGGCCCGGTGCGTGTTCAGCTCGGTCAGCTCGCCGCCCGCCGCCGTCACCGCCGCCAGCAGCCCGGGGAGCGACTGCGCCAGGTCGTCCACCGTCAGCAGGGTGTTCTCGCCGCGCGCGGCCACGCGGCGGGCGCCGGGGATGGCGGAGAGCTCCGCCTCGGCGACGGGCGCCGTGGCCGCGAACTCGATCACGTACGCGCCGCCGAGCCCCTCGATCAGCTCGTCCGGCGTCCCCTGCGCGATGATCTCGCCGTGGTCCAGCACGGCGATGCGGTCGGAGAGCGCCTGCGCCTCGTCCATGAAGTGCGTGGTCAGCAGGATGGTGCCGCCGCGCGCGCGGAAGGCCTCGCACACGTCCCACAGCTGCCGGCGCGACTGCGGGTCCAGCCCGGTCGTGGGCTCGTCCAGGAAGAGGATGTCGGGCGAGCCCGCCAGCGCGCAGGCGACGGAGAGGCGCTGCTTCTGCCCGCCGGAAAGGTTGCGCACCTGCGTCTTCCGCTTCTCCTCCAGCTGCACGAAGCCGATCAGCTCGTCGGGCGAGGGGCCCTGCGGATAGAAGGAGCGGAAGAGGCGGACGATCTCCTCCACCGTGGAGCGGTCGGGGAACTCGCTCTCCTGCAGCTGCACGCCCAGCCGCGCGCGGATGCGGTCGCCGTCGCGCTCCCAGCGCATCCCCAGGATCTCCACCTCGCCGGCGTCGCGGGGGGTGAGGCCCTCCAGGATCTCGATGGTGGTCGTCTTCCCGGCGCCGTTGGGCCCCAGCAGCCCGAAGCACTCGCCCCGCCGCACCCGCAGGTCGAGCGACTTCACCGCCACGGTCTCGCCGAAGCGCTTGTGCAGCCCGCGCACTTCGATCGCCAGCGCGGCGTTCTCCGGGACGGGGGGATGGGAGCCGGTGGTCAACGGTCTTCGCGGGTGCGGGTCGGCGTGATCGGGCGGACAAGGTTACGGGCGGCGGGGATGACGGGCAACGGGCGCATCCCCCAAGAACTGAGATCCGTCTTTTCTTCTTTCGACCCTCAGCTCTTCAGGGTGCGGTTGAAGAAGGCGACGGTGCGGGTCCACGCGTCCGCGGCGGCCTGGGGGTTGTAGGCCTGCCCGCTGGGGTTGGCGAAGGCGTGGCTCGCGTCGTAGAAGTGGATGTCGACGGATTTGCCGAGCGACTTCAGCTCCTGCTCCATCTTCCGCACGCTGTCGGCGGGGATGCCGCGGTCCTGCAGGCCGAAGAAGCCCGCCAGCGGCGCGTCCAGCCGGGCGAGCTGGGCGCGGTCGGTCACCGGCTGGCCGTAGTACATCACCACCGCGTCCACCTGCTCGGGCATCCGCAGCCCCGCCTGCAGGCTCCATCCCCCGCCGAAGCACCAGCCGATCGTCCCGATCTTCGGCGCGTGCTGCTGCTGTTTCAGGAACGCCGCCGCGCCGGCCAGGTTGGCGGCGCCGCTCTCGCGGTCGTTCATCACCTCCATCATGTACCGCTGCGCCGCCTGCGCGTCGGTGGCCACCTGCCCGCCGTACATGTCCACCGCCAGCGTGCGGTACCCCTCGCCCGCGAGACGGCGCGCCATCATCCGCATGTTCTCGTTCAGCCCCCACCACTCGTGCACCATGAGAATGGCGGGAAGCGCGGCGTTCGCCCCGGCGGCGGCGGGATACGCCATGTAGCCGCGGATCTGCTTTCCGCCGACCGTCGCGTAGACGACCTCCTCGCCGCGCACCTCCTGCCGCGGCTGGGCCGTCGCGGCGTTGGCGACGGGGGAATCGCCGGCGTGCTCGTGCGCCATGGCGGCCACGTGCGCGCTGTCCTCGGGGGTGGCGCCGCCGCCGTGCCCGCCCGCGCACCCGGCGGCGTACAGGATCGTGCTGAGCATCAGGACCTCTCTGCGCATCGGAAAATCCCCTCGCGTTCGCGGCGGATGGTCGTTGGAACGGGGAACCGGACCCGCGAATGCTACGCGCCCTCCCGCGGGCCGGCAACGTGATCTCCATCTCCCCCGGCCTGCTGTCGTCCGCCGTCCAGGAGGAGAGGGAAATCTGCGACGCGGATGCGAATCAGATGCCACGGCGGACCCGGCCGATGGCGGGATGGGAGCGGCGTGGACGCAAGACTCTGGCGCGCGGCGGGGGCGCGGACTATCATGGGCCCCGATCAATCGCACAATCCGCCGACCGGAAGCCACGCACACACCGCGGCCCGCGCGCGCGTCCGGCAACGACGACCCCGAGCGCAGAGGAGATCCTTCCCGCCCATCCCCCTCGAAAGCCCGGCAGTACCGGGTTGTAACTCGCAGTCCGCCCCCGGCGCCCACGTCCGGGACTCCACGACAAACGGCAAACCCGGCGAAAGCCGGCGACGCAAAGCTACGAGCCTACCGCAGGGGCGCCCGCCGCACGCCCGGCCACGGCAGTCGAGCCGCCGATGAGTACCATGGCCAATGCCCTCACCCAACCGGCAGTACCCTGCCCGTAAGCTCCCGCGCGCGCTTGCCGCCCTGGCCGCGCTCGCGCTGACCGCCGCGCCCGTGTCCGCCCAGCGGATGGCGCTGCTGGCCACGTTCCCCATCCCGCGCCGCGACGAAGCGCGCGACATCGTGGACGTGCTCCGCTCGCGCAATCTGCTCCTCCCCGTGGAGGGGCTGACCGCGGGGCAGCTGCACGACACGTACAACGACGCGCGCTCCGGCGGCCGCGTGCACGATGCCATCGACATCCACGCGCCGCGCGGCACGCACGTGCTGGCGACCACGGACGGCACGATCATCAAGCTGCACCACAGCTCGCTGGGCGGAATCACCATCTACCAGCTGGACGACGACGGCCGCACACGCTACTACTACGCGCACCTGGACCGCTACGCCGACGGCATCGCCGAGGGCGTGCGGGTCACGCGCGGGCAGACGATCGGCTACGTGGGCGACACCGGGAACGCCGCCCCGGGCGACACGCACCTGCACTTCGCCATCGCCATCCTGAGCGACGCCTCGCGCTGGTGGGCCGGCCGCAACGTGAACCCGTACGACGTGTTCCACGGGCGGTAAGACCGGAACGGCGGGGGTTTGATACCGGATCTGGCAATCACCTGTGCATTGCAAACGCACAGAGAGACGTCATCCTGAGGCCGGCCACACCGTCGTTGCCTCGCACGGACGTTTGCAGGCCGAAGGATCCATAGGCGAGGTCGCACGTGCGCTGGCGGATTGCACGATCGATCCCCGAATTCGGTATCGGAGACACGGAGGCACGGAGAACCGCGACGAGTTCTCCGTGCCTCTCCGTTTCTCCGTGCGTCTGTATGATTCCTGCCGTCAGGCCGTCGCCAGCACGGGCAGCGCCTCGCCGCGGAAGAGCCCGGGGACGCCGTCCAGCGGGTCCTCGTCCAGCGCCTCGCCATCGGGGGACTCGAGGACAAAGCCCATGTCGCGGATCATCTCCAGGTCGGCGCGGGCGGCCTGGCCCGGCGTGGTCAGGTAGTCGCCGATGAAGATGGAGTTCGCGGCGTACAGCCCCATCACCTGCATGCTCCGGAGGTGCACCTCGCGCCCGCCGGAGATGCGGATCTCCTGCGAGGGGAGCAGGAAGCGGTAGAGGCAGAGGATGCGCAGGCAGCGGCGCGGGTCCAGCCCGCTGGCGGCCGCCATCGGCGTGCCGGGAATGGGGATCAGGAAGTTGACGGGGACGCTGCGCACCTCCAGCTCTCGCAGGCTGAGCGCCAGGTCGATGACGTCGTCGTCCGTCTCGTTCATCCCCACGATCCCGCCGGAGCAGGTCTTCAGCCCCGCCGCCTTCACCGCCTCCACCGTCGCCACGCGGTCGCCGAAGGTGTGGGTGCTGACGATGTTCGGGGTGTGGCGCTCGGAGGTGTTCAGGTTGTGGTTCACCTGCGTGACGCCCACCTCCTTCAGCCGCAGCGCCTGGTCCTCGGTGAGCAGCCCCAGGCAGGCGCACACCTTCAGGTCGTGCTTCTCGCGCACGGCGCGCACCGCGTCCAGCACCTTGCCGAACACCCGCTCGCCCGGCGAGCGCCCGCTGATGACCATGCAGAAGGTGCCCGCCTTCAGCTCGGCCGCGCGGTCGGCGGCGGCCAGGATCTTCTCGCGGGCCAGCAGGGGGTACTTCTCGATCTCGGCCGCGCTGATCTTGCTCTGCGAGCAGTAGTTGCAGTCCTCGGGGCAAAGCCCGCTCTGCGCGTTGCAGAGAAAGTGCAGCCGCACGCGGTTGCCGTAGAAGTGCCGGCGCACGCGGTACGCGGCCGCCAGCTGCTCCAGCAGCGCGCTGTCGGGCGCGGCCAGCACGGCGCGCGCCTCGTCGCGGGTGATCAGCTCGCCCGCCAGCGCGCGGTCCGCCAGCGCGTTCCAGTCGGGGAGCGGGGACGTCGAATCGTTCATGCTTTCCGTCGTTTCCATAGGGCTCGGGGGACGAGCCGGGAAGGTATCCCGCGGCGGACGCGCGGGCCAGTCGGCCGATGCGAATCCCCCACACCTACAACGACGAAGCCTCGCCAACCCCGCGAGGCTCGAACACCTGTCGCCCTTCACGCATCGCGCCGCGCGTCACCGTCTGACGAAGAACACGATGGTGATGGTGATGCTGATCACCATGATCATCGCCCGCACGACCTTCTGGTCCATCCGCTTTCCCGCGTGCGCGCCCAGCCAGCCGCCGGTGACCGCGCCCGCGAGCATCACCAGCGTCTGCGGCCACCACACCTTCCCGGCGATGACGAAGCAGACGACCGCCACGCCGTTCATCGTGGCGGCCAGGATCGTCTTGGTGGCGTTCATCTGCTTCAGGTCGGTGAGGCCGAAGAGCGACCACGCGGAGAGCATCATGATCCCGATCGCCCCGCCGAAGTAGCCGCCGTAGATGGCGATGAAGAACTGCGCCGCCACCAGCGTCCGCGGCCCGATGCGCACCACGCGCCGGAGCAGCGGCGTGAGCTTCGGCGCGAAGGTGAAGGCGACGGTGGCCGTCAGCATCAGCCACGGGATCACGCCGTCGAACAGGCGCTGCGGCGTGAGCAGCAGGAGGAGCGCGCCCGCGATCCCGCCCACCAGGCTCACGGTGACGAGCGCGCGCAGCGACACGCCCTCGAAGTCGCGGAAGTGGTGGCGGAACCCCCACGCGCTGGCCGCCGCCGCCGGCATCAGCGCCACCGTGCTGGACGCGTTGGCCACGATGGACGGCACGCCGGTAAAGACGAGCGCGGGGAAGGTGAGGAACGAGCCCCCGCCCGCCACCGCGTTCATCGCCCCCGCCACGAACGCGGTCGCCAGGAGGAGCAGTGCCGAGCCGACTTCCATTGATCCCCCGTTCAACCGACTCGCTTCCTGGGTTGATCCGTTGACGGACAGTGAGTACCGTCGCAGGTTTACTTTACATCCCCAGGGGTAGAACCCTGGGCCCCCTCGGTCCGCGGACCAGGGGTTTCGTCTTTTAGGACGCGTCGAACGACTGCCGCCGAATCTGCATCGCTGCAGATCGGCGGCTTTGTTCGCCCGATTCAGTCGGCCTGCGTCACGTCCCCGCCCCCGCGGCGCGGCGGATGGCGACGGTGCGCTCCAGCTCGTCGCGCGCCTGCAGCACCTTGCGGCGGATGTCGATGGGCAGGTCGGGGCTCTCGGCCAGCAGCCGGTCCACCGTCGCCAGCGCCCGCGCGCTCTCCTGGCCGCGCACGAAGGCGTTGATCCACGACGGGAGGAAGAAGATGCGCCGGTTGTCGCGGATCCACTCCAGCCGCTCCAGCGACGAGCGCAGGAAGGGAAGCGTGAGCGCCGTCTGGTCTCCCTCGTTGAACGCGCCCAGGCTCGCCGTCACCCACTCCTCGTTCAGCGTGGGGTCGTCCAGGTAGCGGCGGAAATACTCGGCCTTCACCGCGCTGTCGGGCGTGGCCGCGCGCGCCACGAACGCGCGCCGCGCCGCCTCGGGAGTGGAGTCGCGGCGCACCTCGGCCTCGTAGAGAGCGCGCGCGTGGGGCTCGCCGAGCGCCAGCAGGCGCTGCACCATGCTCCAGCGCGTCGGCTGCTTCACCGCGGCGCCATTGAACAACCGCGTTCCCGCCAGGTACTCGCGCAGCACGGCCCGCCCCTCCGCCGTCCGCGCCGTCCCCGCCAGCGCGTCCAGGCTCTCCTTGCGCATCCCGTAGCCCAGCGACGCGTCCTGCGCGCGCGCCGCCAGCATCCGCTCCCACGCGGGAAAGAGCCGCGCCGCGTCCGCGTCCGGGGCGTAGCGGACCAGCGCCGCGGCGCCGCGGTCCACGATCACGCTCGCGATCTGCTCGTCGCGCTCGCGCGGCAGCTCGCGCAGCGCGATCTCGGCGAAGCGCGCGGGCGGGAGGCGCGTGTCGCGCACGAGATCCCACAGCGCGCCCCACAGCATCGCGCGCAGGAGGCCGTCGCGCACCTCGCCGACGTGGCCCGCGATCCAGGCGGCGCTGCGCTCGTCGGGGATGAAGAGTCCGTAGCCGTAATCCCCATCGTTCGCCCATACGTAGTCCGGCATCGGCAGCCCGGCGGCGCCGTCGACCACGGCGGAATCGCCCGCGAACTGGGCGGGGAGGACGACGTCGGGGCGGTCGTGATATCCCAGGCGCACCCGCACCTTCATCGGCCACCATCCGCCGCGGTCCCCCGGCATCTCCCTGACCGGCCGCTGGGTGAGGACCACGCGGCGCAGGAGCGATCCATCCCCCTCCACCCGCGTGTCGACCCGCGGCATTCCCGCGCGGAGGATGTACTGCTCGCCGAACTGCCGCAGCGGCACCCCCGACGTCTCCTGCACCGCGCCCAGCAGGTCCTGCCAGGTCGCGTTCCCGTAGGCGTGGCGGGTGAGGAAGAGGTGCAGCCCCGCGCGGAAGGCGCTGTCGCCCGCCAGGAAGGCCAGCTGCTTGATGACCGACGGCGCCTTGTTGTAGACGATCGGGCCGTAGTTGCTCTTGGCCAGGTCGAGATTGGCCAGCTCCTGCCAGACCGGCGTGGTCCCGCTGGTCGCGTCGGTGGCGTAGGCGACCGGCTTGTTGCGGAGATAGAAGGTCTTCCACGCCTCGGACCCGGGCGACAGCTCGTCCTGGATGCGCGCGGCCATGTAGGTGCTGAACCCCTCCTTCAGCCACAGGTCGTCGAACCAGCGCATGGTCACCAGGTCGCCGAACCACTGGTGGCTGACCTCGTGGTAGATGGTGGCGTCGCGCCCCAGCCGCTGCGACAGCGTGGGCGGCTCGCGGAAGATGAACGAGTTCTCATTGTAGAAGATCTCGCCCACGTGCTCCATCCCCCCGAACGGGAAAGCGGGCGCCAGCACCGCGTCCAGCTTGCTGAAGGGGAAGGGGACGGCGAACCACCCCTCCAGCCAGCGCGCGGCCTCGCGGTTGGCGCGGATCACCGAGTCCGCGTCCACCTCGGCGCGCCGCGACCTGCGGCCGTACAGCGTGACCGGCCGTCCACCCGCCGGCGCCGACTCCCACGCGGCCCACGGCCCGGCGGCGAACGCGGCCAGGTAGGTGGGGATGGGCTCCGTCTGCGCGAAGCTCCACGTGACCCCCGCCCCCGAGGTGTCGCGCGACTCGGCGCGGGCGTTGGCGATGACCGTCCACGCCGCGGGCGCGCTCAGCCGCCAGCGGAAGCGCGCCTTCAGGTCCGGCTGGTCGAAGCAGGGGAAGAGGAGATTGGCGTCGGAGGGGACCAGGAGCGTGTAGAGATACGACGTCCCGTCGCTGCGGTCGTCGAAGCGGATGATCGAAGCGCCGACGGGAGCGATGCGCGTGGCGAAGCGCATCTCCACCACGTTCGCGCCGCCCTTCAGGTGATGGCCGGGGATGCGGACGTGCCCGTTGCGCCAGTCGAAGTCGCGCACCGCGTCACCGTTGGCGCGCACGTCCAGCAGCGTGGGGCCGCGGAAGTCGGCGACGAGATCCCCCGCGTCCTTCGCGCGCGTGAAGGCCATGCGGACGATCCCCGCGGCGGTGTCGCGCTGCGTCAGGTCCAGCCACAGGTCGTAGCGCACGTCGGAAAGCGTGGCGGCGCGCGCGGCGGCCAGCTCGCGCGAGATCCCGGGCTGCATCAGCGTCTCGGGGCGCGGCGATTGGGGACGCGCGCCGCTGCCGCCGCGGCAGGCCGCCAGCAGCGAGGCGGCCGCGAGCACCGTCGCCAGCGCGCGGAGGTGTGGGGGGGTGGGGCGATGGGTCATCGGGTCGTGTGGCTGTTCACCTGCCCTGCGAGCAGGCTGGAAAGGCTGGAAGGCGAATGAATCCGCGGCAACAACAGCACAAAGTCGCTACGCGACTGCAGCCTCGGCATCGGGGCGATCGACGGGAAATCTCCGCGGCCGATGCCTCTGGCTCGCCGGATCAGCCGCCGCCGCAGTTGTGGACGGCCATGCGCAGGCGCTGCTCGATGCTGGAGCAGTCGATCCACGCCGGGATCTGGGTGAACGTGACCGTCAGGACGCCGGACTCGGGGTTCCACTCGTAGCGCGCGCTGGCGCCCTGCGCGCTCGCGCTGCCGCTTTCGCTCGCCGGCACGGGCACGCCGATGCGCTTCGCCTCGGCCTTCAGGCAGTCCCACACGTCCTGCGTCACACCGTGAAGGGTGATGGTCGGGCAGCCGGGCATCGTCGCTCCAGGGAAAAGAAGTCCTGAGTCCCAAGTCCTGAGTCCTAAGTGGAGATGGAGAGATGCGATGCAGGGCGCGAGCCGTCGCGATCGTTCCCGCCGTCCCTGTCCCCTGTCCCCTGTCCCCTATCCCGCGAGCCCGCGGTCCAGCAGCGTCATCATCGTGGCCTGCATGGTGGCGATCAGCCGCTCCTCGCCCGCGCGCAGGGCGAAGACGTCGGCGTTGCAGACGGTGAGCGTGCGGCCCGCCTTCTTCACCCGCGCGCGGGCGACGAACGACTCGCCGGCGGCGGGGGCCATCAGGTTCACCTTGAACTCGACGGAGACCACGCCCGCGTCCGGCGGCATCAGCGTGTACGCCGCGTAGCCGCACGCGCTATCCGCCAGCGCCGAGACGATGCCGGCATGCAGGAACCCGTGCTGCTGCGCCAGGTCCGCGCGGTACGCCATCCGCAGGTCCACCTCGCCCGGCGCCACGTGCGCGATCTCGGCGCCCATCGTCGCCATCGCCGTCTGCCGCGCGAAGCTGTCGCGCACGCGCGCCTCGAAGCCGTCGGCGGCGGTCACGCGGCGCCTCCGGGCGGGCGTCGGAAGGGGAGATGCATCACGTCCCTGCTTCGTCAGTCGGGGGATGGAGATGGGCGGCGAATCTTGCGGGCGCGGGCGCGGGGGCGCAACCTGGGATCCGTCATCCCACGCAATGCGCGACCCGACGAAGATCCCCGAATCTCCATGCCGCCCGAAACCATCTTCAAGGACCACTTCTCCGGCCACGCCGACGCGTACGCCCGCTTCCGGCCGGACTATCCTCCCGAGCTGTACGCCTGGCTGGCGGAGATCGCCCCCGCCCGCGGCCTCGCGTGGGACTGCGCGACGGGCAACGGCCAGGCGGCGATCGCCCTCGCGGAGCACTTCGCCGAAGTGATCGCCACGGACGCGAGCGAGAAGCAGATCCGCAGCGCCTTCGCGCACCCCCGCGTCACCTACCGCACCGCGCCCGCGGAGGATTCGGGGATCGAGAGCGGGACCGTGGACCTGATCACCGTCGCGCAGGCGCTGCACTGGTTCGACATCCCTCGCTTCTTCGCCGAAGCCGGGCGCGTGCTGAAGCCGGGCGGCGTGCTGGCCGTGTGGGCGTACGCCGTGTTCCGCACCACGCCCGAGATCGATGCGGTGGTCGACCACCTGTACCGCGACATCGTGGGCCCGTACTGGCCGCCCGACCGCGCCATGATCGAGCAGGGCTACGCGGGCGTGGAGATGCCGTTCGAGCCGGTGGACGCGCCGCCGTTCTTCATGCGCAAGGAGTGGACGGCCGACGACGCGGCGGGCTACCTGGGCACCTGGAGCGCCACCCGCGGCTACATCGCCGCGCACGGCACCGACCCGGTGGACCAGGTCCGCGACGACCTCCGCCGCGCCTGGGGCGACGCGCCGCGCGAGGTGCAGTGGCCGCTGGTGCTGCTGGTGTCGAGGAAGGCGGAGTAACGGCCGGCGGTCAGCCGGACCTCTTCCGCGCGGCCGCGACTGCTGCGCGTCCGAGTTCCTCGGGTGATCCCCTTAATGCGGCCAACATCCCTGCCATGGCCTCGGGAGTCTGCATCCGTTCCAAAAGGTCGTCGAACTCAGAAGCCAGGGTGTTCAGGGGCGTTGGTTCGCCTTTGGGCAATGTGCCGTTCTCAGGTAATTCTGGGCGTGTGGTTCCCATGTGTAACCCGGTGGTAAGGTGATCGCCGTGTGGCGCGGTGAACTGAAATTACACAGCTGCATGGAGACAGGCATCCCTGCCCGGCCGGCTAGCCCCCTCCTCCGGCCCCTCCGCCCGCTCCGCGGGCGAGGGGAGCACTGCAACTTCGACTGCGCCGAAACGAAGTCCGCGAAGGCGGACTGCGTGCCGTTGTAGCCGCGACTTCAGTCGCATTTTCGCGGCCTCTCTTCTTCGCGGGCCTCCATCTCGCGATCTACATCTTCCGCAGCCTCCATCTCCGCGATCTTTATCCCCAGAACGCAGAAACGGCCCGCCCCGGATCACTCCGGAGCGGGCCGCTCGTCATCTACCGTCTTGTCTACCGTCTGCCTCTACCGCCGTCTGCTCAGACCGGGACGGGGAGGAGCATGCGGAAGGAGTTGCGCGCGCGGTTCAGGCGGCTCTTCACCGTGCCGACCGGAATGCCGATCTGCTCGGCGATCTCCTCGTAGGTGCGGTCCTCCACCTCGCGCATCACGAACGGGATGCGGTGGTGCTCGTCCATCCGCTCGATGGCCGTGTCGATGGCCTCGCGCAGCTCGCGGCGGTACGCCTCGCGCTCGGGGTTGTGCCCCGTGGCCGCGAACTCCACCGGCCGGCTGGGCGCGCCGCTGCTCCCCGTCTCCGGGCGCAGCTCGCTGAAGGTGGTCTCGCGCCGGCGCGAACGGTTGCGGAACTCGTTCTTCAGCAGGTTGTTCGCGATCGTGTGGATCCACGTGCTGAACTTCCGCGCCGGGTCGTAGCTCTCCCGCGCCCGGTGGATGCGCAGGAAGGTGTCCTGCGTGAGGTCCGCCACGCGCTCCTCGTCGTTCAACCGCTTGCGCAGGAAGCCCTGGATGCGCGGCTCGTACCGCTCCACCAGCAAGCGGAAGCCGTCACCGTCGCCCTGCGTATATCGCTGGAACAGCTGCTCGTCGCTCAGCTCCGCGAGGGGAAGCTGCTTCTCCCCCGGCTCCGAGACCCGGCGCACGCCCCTGCCTGCGGGCTGCTGCGTCGCGTCGAACTGCGCGGCTGCGCTCTTGAGATCGATGGCCGTCTTCATGACAACGAATATACAGCATCCCCCCTCGTTTGTCGAGGGTCGTTCACTGCTGAACCATAGTTAGTAAGTGGTTAAATTACCGGTACTTACGGCCGGTGGTCAAGCCCTCGCCGCCCGGTGCTGCCGGCGCCGCTCCACCGCGGCCCTGCGCGCGTCGGCCACGTTCATCCCGGTGAAGATCACCGAGCCCAGCCCCAGCTGGAGATAGAAGGTCAGGAAGCGCCACCCCGCCGTCGCGATCCCGATCACCTCCTCCGGAAGGAGCGCGGAGTACACGAGCACGAACGCCGCCTCCGCCCCGCCCGAAGCGCCCGGCGTGGGCACGAAGTTGAGCGCGGTGAACACCACCCACTGCAGGAGGAAGAAAAGGACGGGGTCCACGTGCGCCTGCGGGGCCAGGAAGTACGCCAGCGCGGTCACCACCGAGTAGCGGCAGCTCCACTGCACCGCGGTGATGAGCAGGGTGAGCACGAACCGCCGCTTCCCCCGCCGCACCACCATCCGCCGCACCTCGCGCACCTCGCCCACCGTCCGCGCCGTGCGGCGCCGCATCCGGGCCGTCCACCGCAGCCCCCTGCGCCGCGGCCGCTCTCCCAGCCCGCCGATCAGCAGCGCCTTCCACAGCAGCCAGACGCCGAAGGTCGCGGCGGCGGCCACGAGGGCGATCCACGCCACCTTCCCCCGCGCCTCGCGCCCCACCGCGCGGAGAACGGGCAGCTCCCACGCGCGGGAAACGACGATGGAGACGGGGATGGCCAGCGCGAAGAAGAGCGAGTCCTGCAGCCAGCAGAGGGTGACGATGGAGATGGCGCGCCCCTGCGGCACCCCCTTCTGCACGAAGATTCCCCAGCGCATCACCTCCGTGCCGCTGCTGGTGGGAACGACGGACGCCGCCAGCTCGGACCCCAGCGTGACGCCCAGGTTGTCGCGCCAGGAGAGGGGGACGCCCATGAAGCGCCCCCACAGCCACATCCGCGTGGCGTTGGTGAGCCAGGGGGCCAGGCCGAGCGAGAGCGCGAGGAGAAGGTACTGGCGGGGGAGGTTGCCAAGCCGGGCGAAGACGCTGTGGTCGGTGGCGTACCAGGTCCACCAGATGTTGGCGACGACGCCGAGGGGGACCAGGACCAGCGCGCTGCGGAAGAGCCGGTCCAGCAGCCGCCGCTTCGGCGCGTCCGGCGGACGGTGGGGCGGGGCGGTCATCGCGCGGCGCGCGGCCGGTAGCCTTCGAGGACGCGGCGGTAGCTCTCCAGCAGGCGGCCGTTGATGGCGCTCCAGTCGTGCTCCGCGGCGGCCTCGCGCCCGCGGCACCCCATCCGCCGCCGCGCCTCCGGGTCCTCCAGCAGCGAGAGCACCTTCGCCGCGAAGTCCTCCGGATCGTTCGCCCGCGCGATCAGCCCCGTCTCCCCCGGCTCCACCAGGTCGGGCGGGCCGCCGCTGTCCACCACCACCGCGGGGAGGCCGGACGCCTGCGCCTCCAGGATCACGTTGCCGAACGTCTCGGTGGTCGACGGGAAGACGAAGACGTCGCCGCTGGCGTACCACCGCGCCAGCGCCTCGCCGGTCTGGTGCCCCGCGAAGTGCGCGTCGGGGAGCGACTTCTCCAGCTCGCCGCGCATCGGCCCGTCGCCGACCAGCACCAGCCGGTAGCGCGCGCCGCGGGAGCGGAGGATGCGGTCGGCGGCCACCAGGTCGGCCAGGTCCTTTTCCTTCACCAGCCGGCTGACCATCAGCAGGACCGGCGTCCGGTCGTCGGCGCCGACCCGCGCGCGCAGCTCCGCGTCGCGCCAGCGGGGCGAGAAGCGGGCGAGGTCGATCCCGCGCGACCACAGCTCGGTGTTGGTGATCCCATGCCGGGCCAGCTCGCGGATGATGCCGTGCGACGGCGCGTACACCACCTCGCAGCGGGCGTAGAAGCGTCGCAGCACGTTCCATCCCCACCCCTCCAGCCACCCCAGCCGGTAGAAGTGGAAGTAGGACACGAAGTGCGTGTGGAAGCTGCTGACCACGGGAATGCCGCGCCGCAGCCCGTACTTCTGCGCGCGCACGGCCACGGGCGTGGGGCTGACCACGTGGATCAGGTCGGGGCCGTACGCATCCAGCCGCGCGCTCACCTTGTGGCCGATGGGCACGGCCACGCGGTACGCGCGGTTCAGCGGAAAGCGCACGTAGGGGAGGTGGCCCACGCGGCCCGCCCACGAGATCTCGGGCGGGGGGGTGAAGGGCGACAGCACGCGGAAGTCCACGCCGGGCTGCTGCTCCAGGAACCCGAAGAGCTGCGCGAGCGTCCGGGACACGCCGTCCACGTGGGGCAGCAGGCTTTCCGTGACGTAGGCGATCTTCATCGTCCGCGCGCCCGCTCCGTCGTGTGCACCGTGGGTTCGTTCCGGATGTCTGCCGGGTGGGGGTCGAGCCGGGAGCTTGCCAATGTAACGGGCGGCGCCGGATGTAGGACAGAGGCGGAGATGGTGCGGGAGGAGGGGACAGGGGACAGGGGATGGGGAGGATGGAGGGAGATGGCGAGGGATGCGGCAGGGTGCGGGTCACCTGCGCCCGCGCCGCCCTCACCCCGCGCCGGAGGGCGCGACCCTCTCCCGTCCCGGGAGAGGGTGGCTCTCCAGCATCCGCGCGCCGATCAGACTCGACCCGCACGGATGCTTGAGAGTTAGCGCCGATGCGTCCCAGCTACCTCTCCCGGTACGGGAGAGGTGGACGGCCTCGGCCGGCCGGAGAGGGCGCGATGCCGGCGGGCGCGCACCGCGGCCGGGCTGGCGATGGCTGACGCGTGCCGTGATGCGCGAGGTTCGCGAAAGCGCCCGCCGACCGCCACGAAACGACGGCCGCAGTCCCGCAGGGACTTTGTGCTGGTGTTGCCCGCCAATTCCATTGGCGGATGGCAGCCGGGCAGATGCTGAGGGTGGCGCGTCCGGGCCGGGAGCCGTACCGTTCAGCCGTGCCTGCATCTCGCGCCAGCATGCGTGAGCATCCGTCCGCCGATCTCCCGGCACCTACCGCTCCCCGCCACGACCTCGATCCCCATGGACCGCCGCACAATTGGCCTGGTCGCCGCCGCGATCGTGATCGCCTTTCTGCTGGGCTTCTTCCCCCAGAACGTCGCCAGGCGCCACGCGCGGCGCGACCTGGAGGCGGCGCGGCTGGAGCTCAGGCTGAGCCGCGAGCAGGGGCGGCTGGGCGCCGCGCTGGCCGAGTCGATGCGCAGCAACTACGAGCGCTCGCGGCAGCTGATGGCCGGCTTCTTCACCGACGTCCAGGGCACCGTGGGCCAGGTGCCGGACGCGCGCGAGCGGCAGGTGCTCACCGGCATCCTCTCGCAGCGCGACGAGGTCATCACCCTGCTCTCCCGCGGCCAGCCGGAAAGCTCGCAGCGGCTGATGATCCTCTACACCCAGATGTTCGCCGCCATCGACCCGCAGGGCGCCGTCGCCCCCGCCGTCACCACCGCCCCGGCCCCGCCCGCGCAGCCCGCGCCCGGGCCGCCCGTCGCCCCCGCGCCGTCGGCCGCGCCCGCGAGGCCCGTCACGCCCGCACCCGCACCCGCGAAGCCCGCCGGCGCCAGGCCGTAGCACACCGAAGCCTCTTCATCTTGCGGTTCCTCTTCATCCATCACCCCTTCATTCGAGCATTCCGATGCACAAAACCCCTGTCAGGAGCGTGGTCTTCGCGCTCGCACTGCAGTTGTCGGTGACGGCGGCCGCGGCGCAGGGCGCCCGTCCGGTGCTCCCCGCCGGCGCGGATCCCAACGACTGGAGCGCGTACTTCGACCGCGGTGTCGAGCTGATGAACGGCCAGGAGGTGTCGCAGGCCGAGGGGATGTTCCGCTGGGCGGCGCGGCTGGACCCCTCTCGCGCGGAGCCGCTGTACGCCGCGTGGGTGGCGTTCCACATGCACGACGCGGGGCGCTTCGAGGAATACATGCGCGACGACGCGCACGTGCTGCGGAAGCCCGAGGTGATCGCCGCGGACTCGCTGCAGCTGGCGGCGCTCGTGCGCAACCCGTTCGTGCACCGCGGGCTCCTTGCCCTGGCGTACCAGCAGCTCCCGGGAGACTGGGCGGACGACGGCTTCACGCGCGCGTTCCTGGAGTACGCGCGGGGCAACATGGACGAGGCGGCGCGCGGGCTGGAGCGGGTGGAGCGCCACTCGCCCGGCGACTTCCACACGCGCCATGCCCGCGCGCTGGCGCTGGTGAGCCTGCGCCGCTACGGCGAGGCGCGCGTGGAGCTGGACTCGGTGCTCGCGGCGCTGCGCCGGCGGGACCAGCGCCGGTCGTCGCGCGTGTACGAGAGCAAGGAGATGCTGATGTACAGCCTGGGCCTGCTCTACCTGGTGCAGAACCGGCCCGGCGAGGCGCGCGAGGCCTTTGCCCAGGCGGTGCTGGAAGACGCGTCGCAGTGGTACGTGCACCGCGGGCTCGGGCTGGCGCTGGTGGCCGCCGGCCAACCTGGCGAGGCCCTGGCGGAGTACCGCACCGCGCTGGAGCTGGCGGGCGACGCCGAGCCGCTGCTGCTGCGCGAGTACGGCGACGCGCTGGCCGCCGCGGGGCAGCCCGGCGAGGCGGTCGCGCAGCTTTCGCGGCTGGTGCGGATCGCGCCGGACTGGGCCGACGCATGGATGGCCCTTGGCAATGCCTACGTCCGCGCCGGCAACAGCGCCGGCGCGCTGGAAGCGTTCACCGCCTACCTGGCCCGGGCCCCACGGCGCGACGCGGAGGTGGCCGGCCGCGTCCGCGCCACGGTCGACCGCCTGCGCGCGTCGGGGAGCGAATAGCCGCCTTGCGCCGGTCGCTCGGATGATGCAGAAAGCCGAAGCGGCGCGTCCATCGACGCGCCGCTTCGGCTTCTGTTGATCGTCCGCGGCCTACGCCGCTTCGGCGGCGCTGCGCAGCGCCTCGCGGGCGGCTCGGTAGCCTTCTTCCAGGAAGAACTGCGTGCGGTCGAAGTCCCACCCGCCCAGGTGGCCGATGCGCGGGCGGATGGTGAGCAGCGGCGGGCCGTCCCACCCCAGCAGGGCGGCGTTGCGGCGCTGCTGCTGCAGGTTCAGCGTCAGCACGCGGTCGTGGATGGCGATCATCCCGCGCTCGAAGTAGCCCTCGGCCGGCGGCACGATCTCCGCGCCTACATCGACGGCGATGATGCGCTCGGTGGCCCACTGCGCCGCGTGGCGGATGGGGAGCACGTCCAGCACGCCGCCGTCCACCAGCACGTCGCCATCCAGCTTCAGCGGGGGAAAGTAGATGGGGATGGCGCAGCTGCCGTAGATGGCATCCAGCGGCGTGGTCTTCTCGTCGATCCCCGTGCCGAACCAGCGCTCCTCGCCGGACACGAGCGAGACGGCGTTCACGCGCACCGGAAAGCGCGCGTCGGCGAAGCTCTTCAGCGGCAGGTTGCGCTCGATCCACCCGCGGTAGTGCTGGCCGTCGAACACCGCCTCCTCGCGCACGCCGCCGAACAGCACCGCGCGGCGGTTGATGGACACGATGTCGTCCTTGGTCAGCGCCCGCGCGATCCTGGCCAGCTCGCGCCACCCATGCCCCCCGGCCAGCGAGCACCCGATCAGCGCGCCGATGCTGGTGCCAATGACCGCGTCCACGCGCACGCCGGCCTCGTCCAGCGCCTTCCACACGCCGATGTGGGCCACGCCCTTCATCCCGCCGCCGCCCAGGACGAGGACGGTGCGGGGACGGTCGGGAAGGGGGATCGGGTCGCTGTTCACGGATCGGGTAGTCTCGAGTGCTGAGTGCTGAGTGCTGAGTGCCAAGTGCCAAGTGCCAAGTGCCAAGTGCCAAGTGCCTAGTGCCGGATGCGCGTCGCACTCTCGCACTCTCGCACTCCGTCTGTACCTCGCGCGTGCGAAATTTGCGGCTCGCGGGCGGCCCCCGCGGCGCGCGCTCATGCCTTGACGTACGCGCGCACGAGGCCTAGGTTGCCGGTTGATACGGAGAATCATTCTTGAAAACCCGCACACCCTCGCCACACCGGGGTATCAGCGGCTCCGATCACACCGCAAGCAGATAACCAGAGCTCGATGCCGGCCCACTGGCGCCGCGCATCTTCCGGGAGACGAAGACGATGGCCGCACCGCTGCTCAAGATCACCAACCTTCACGCCGAGATCGCCGAGGACGGAACGGAGATCCTGAAGGGGCTGGACCTGGAGGTGAACGAGGGCGAGATCCACGCCATCATGGGCCCCAACGGGTCCGGCAAGAGCACGTTCAGCAAGGTGGTCTCCGGCCACCCGGCCTACGAGGTGACCGACGGCGAGATCCTGTTCCGCGGGCAGAGCGTGCTGGACATGCAGCCCGACGAGCGCGCCCGCGCCGGCATCTTCCTGGCCTTCCAGTACCCGGTCGAGATCCCCGGCGTCTCCGTCGCCAACTTCATGCGCACGGCGCTCAGTGCCAAGCGCGGCGAGGAAGTGGACGTGTTCGACTTCCAGGAGGAGCTCGAGGCGCGGATGGGAATGCTGGAGATGGACCCGACCTTCGCGCTCCGCTCGGTGAACGACGGCTTCAGCGGCGGCGAGAAGAAGCGCAACGAGATCCTGCAGCTGGCCATGCTCGAGCCCGTGCTGGCGGTGATGGACGAGACCGACAGCGGGCTGGACATCGACGCCCTGAAGATCGTAACCGCGGGCATCAACAAGATCAAGGCGGAACGGCCCGAGATGGCCGTGCTGCTGATCACGCACTACCAGCGCATGCTGAACTACATCACGCCCGACCAGGTGCACGTGATGGTGGACGGCCGCATCATCCTGACCGGCGGTGCCGAGCTGGCGCTGGAGCTGGAGGAGCGCGGGTACGACTGGGTGCGCGAGGAAGTCACTGCGTGACCGAGTGCCAAGTACCAAGTGCCAAGTGCCTGGTGAAGATGGCACACTCGGCACTTGGCACTAGGAACTAGGCACTTCTTTCCTGGAGGCACGATGCCTTACAACGAGGACGTGGCCGCACTCGGCCTCGACGAGTACAAGTACGGCTTCAAGGACGACGTCGAATACCTCTTCAAGAGCCGCAAGGGGCTCGACGAAGAGATCGTGCGCATGATCAGCGCTCAGAAGAACGAGCCGCAGTGGATGCTCGACCTGAGGCTCAAGGCGCTGAAGCACGCGCTGAAGCGCCCCTGGCCCACCTGGGGCGGCGACATCAGCGGGCTGAACTTCGACGAGATCTTCTTCTACATCCGGCCCAGCGAGCGCACCGGCAAGACCTGGGACGAGGTGCCCGACACCATCAAGAACACCTTCGAGCGCCTGGGCATTCCCGACCAGGAGCGCCGCATCCTGGCCGGCGTGGGCGCCCAGTACGAATCGGAGGTCGTGTACCACTCGCTGAAGAAGGAGTGGGAGGACCAGGGCGTCATCTTCAAGGGGATGGACGACGGCCTGCGCGACCACGAGGACATCGTCCGCCAGTACTTCGGCACCGTGGTGCCCTTCCGCGACAACCTGTTCGCGGCGGTGAACACCGCGGTGTGGAGCGGCGGCTCGTTCGTGTACGTGCCCGCCGGGGTGAAGCTCGACATGCCGCTGCAGGCCTACTTCCGCATCAACGCGGAGAGCATGGGCCAGTTCGAGCGCACCATGATCATCGTGGAGGAAGGCGCCCAGGTGCAGTACATCGAGGGGTGCACCGCCCCCTCGTACAGCCAGGACTCGTTCCACTCCGGCGTCATCGAGATCATCGTGAAGGACGGCGCCCGGATGCGGTACACGACCATCCAGAACTGGTCGCACAACGTGTACAACCTGGTCACCCAGCGCGCGCTGGTGGGGCGCGACGGGACCATGGAGTGGGTGGACGGCAACCTCGGGTCGAAGCTGACCATGAAGTACCCCAGCTGCTACCTGAACGGCGAGGGCGCGCGCGGCGAGATCCTGTCCATCGCCTACGCGGGCAACGGGCAGCACCAGGACGCCGGCGGCAAGGTGATCCACAACGCGCCGCACACCAGCAGCCGCATCGTCTCCAAGTCCATCTCGCGCGGCTCCGGGCGCTCGTCGTACCGCGGGCTGCTGCAGGTGAACCCGGGCGCCAAGTACGCCCGCAGCAACGTGGAGTGCGACGCGCTGCTGCTGGACGAGCAGGCGCGCACCGACACCTATCCGTACATCGAGATCCAGGACGAGTACGCGCAGATCGGCCACGAGGCCACCGTCAGCAAGATCGGCGACGAGCAGCTCTTCTACCTGATGAGCCGCGGCCTTTCGGAAGACGCGGCGGCCACGATGGTGGTGCGCGGCTTCATCGAGCCGATCGCCAAGGAGCTGCCGCTGGAGTACGCGGTGGAGCTGAACCGCCTGATCGAGCTGGAGATGGAAGGCAGCGTAGGATAAACAGATAGTCCTAAGTCCTGAGTCCCAAGTCCTGAGTGAACAGCTTGGGACTTGGGACCTGGGACTTGGGACTTCTTTTCTGGACTTTCGATTTCGACCGGACTTTCGAACCGTGACCGATACGACGACCGCCACCGCCGCCGCGCCCGTGGGCGTCTTCACCCGCGACCAGGTGGAGATCCTGGCCGCGCGCAAGGTGGAGCCGCGGTGGCTGCACGACGCGCGCGTGGCCGCCCACGAGGCGTTCGCGGCCGCGCCCATGCCCGGGCGCGCGTCCGAGGACTGGCGCTACTCCTGGCAGCGCTTCGGCAAGGCGGTGGACTTCGAGGCCTACGCCTTCCCCGAGGAGCGCGGCCCCGTGGCCTCCATCGACCAGCTTCCCGCCGGGCTGCACGCGCTGGTGGGCGAGGATTGCGGCGACGCCGTGGCCCGGCTGGCGCAGGTGGACGCGTCGGTGGTCTGGCGCGAGGTGCCCGAGTCGCTGCGCGCGCGGGGGGTGATCGTGACCTCGCTCGAGGCCGCGGTGCGCGAGCACCCCGAGCTCGTCCAGAAGTACCTGGGGACGGTCGTGACGCCGGAGACGGGGAAGTTCGCGGCGCTGAACGCGGCGTACTGGACGGGCGGGCTGTTCGTCTACGTGCCCAGGAACGTGAAGGTGGAGCTGCCGCTGCGCAGCTACCGCTGGATCGGCGACGCGGGAACGGCGGTGTTCGGCCGCACGCTGGTGGTCGCCGAGGCGTTCTCGCAGGTGTCGGTGGTCGACGAGCTGGCGTCGGGCGACTTCGGACGCACCGCCTTCCACGTGGGCGCCGCGGAGATCATTGCCGACGAGGGCGCCACCGTCTTCTACACCAGCGTGCAGCGCTTCGGGCGCGGCGTGGTGCACATGGAGACGGACCGCCTTGCCGCCGGGCGCGACGCGAAGATCACCATGCTGTACAGCACCATGGGCGCCGACTTCGCCCGCGTGGACGCGCAGTGCGCCATGCGCGAGCCTGGCTCGCACGTCGACATGCTGGGGATCTACATCGGCCAGGGCGACCAGCACTTCGACCACGAGACGCTGCAGGACCACATCGCCCCGCACGCCAGCAGCAACCTGCTGTTCAAGGGCGCGCTGGACGACGAGGCGCGCTCCGTCTTCCGCGGGCTGATCCGGGTGCACCCCAGGGCGCAGCGGACCGACGCCTACCAGACCAACCGCAACCTGGTGCTCAGCGCCAAGGCGCGCGCCGACAGCCTGCCGAACCTGGAGATCCAGGCCGACGACGTGCGCTGCTCGCACGCGGCCACGGTGGGGCAGCTGGACGAGGAAGAGGTGTTCTACCTCCTTTCCCGCGGCATCCCCAAGGCCGAGGCCATCCGGCTGGTGGTGTTCGGCTTCTTCGCCGAGGTGCTGGAGCAGCTGCCCAGCGAGGGCGTGCGCACCGAGCTGCTGCAGGCGGTGGAGCGCAAGCTGGCGCGCAGGGTCTGACGCGGGTGGCGTTCGTGAGGGTGGCCGCGCTCTCCCAGCTTCCGGAGGGCGGGGCGCTGGGCGTGGAGGCGGCCGGGCGGCGGATCGCGGTGGCGCGGGTGGACGGCGAGGTGTACGCCTTCGCCGACAACTGCTCGCACCGCGACTTTCCGCTCAGCCACGGCGAGGTGGACGCGGCGGCGCGCACCATCACCTGCGAGTGGCACGGCGCCGCCTTCTGCCTGCTCACCGGCGAGCCCACCTGCGCCCCCGCCTTCCGCCCCATCGCCATCTACCCCGCCAAGGTCGAGGACGGCGCGGTGTGGGTGGAGATCGCCGACGAGCCCGCCCCGGCGGAGAAGGCCGGCGGGCTGCGGAGTTTGGGGATCTAGGGCTGGACCTGGACCGGCGCATCTCCCCGGCATCGCCCCCGGGTTGAAAACCCGAGGCAACAAGAGCACAAAGTCCCTCCGGGACTGCAGGGCGGCATTCCGGCGAGTGGAAAGGCTGCAGGCGGCCGCGGCTGGACCGATGCCTCGGCACCGCCGCGATGCCGCGGCCGCAGTCCCGCAGGGACTTTGTGCTCTTGTTGCCCCCGAATTCATTCGGGGTCGCGGGCAAAAACCATTCAGCAGGTCCCGAGCATGACGCTGTCGACTCTCGAAACCGCATCCCCCGCGCTGGACCTGGAGCGCATCCGCGCCGACTTCCCGATCCTCGATCAGGAAGTGAACGGCCATCCGCTCGTCTACCTCGACAACGCGGCCAGCACGCAGAAGCCGGCCGCGGTGATCGATGCCATCGGCCACCTGTACCGCCACGACTACGCCAACGTGCACCGCGGCGTGCACGAGCTGTCGCACCGCGCCACCGAGGCGTACGAGCAGGCGCGCGGGAAGGTGGCCCGGCTGCTGGGGATCGGGGACGAAGGCGAATTCGTCTGGACGAAGGGGACCACCGAAGGGCTGAACCTCATCGCCTACACCTGGGGGCAGGCCAACATCCGGGCGGGCGACGAGATCCTGCTGTCGGTGATGGACCATCACTCCAACCTGGTCCCCTGGCAGCTGCTGGCGCAGAGGACGGGGGCGAAGCTGCGCTTCCTGGACATCGACGGGGAGGGGCGGCTGGACCTGTCGGCGCTCGACGACCTGCTGACGGAGCGCACGAAGCTCGTCTCCATCGCCCACATCTCCAACGCGCTGGGGACCATCAACCCCGTCACCGAGATCGCCGCGAAGGCGCACGCGGTGGGCGCGGTGATGGTGGTGGACGGCGCGCAGTCGGCCCCCCATCTCCCCGTGGACGTGCCGTCGCTGGGGGCGGACTTCTACGCGTTCAGCGGCCACAAGATGTGCGGGCCCACGGGGATCGGCGGGCTGTGGGGGCGGCGCGAGCTGCTCGAGGCCATGCCGCCCTTCCACGGCGGCGGCGACATGATCGACTTCGTGGAGCTGGAAAGCTCGACCTACGCGCCGCTGCCGCTGAAGTTCGAGGCGGGGACGCCGAACATCGCCGGGGCTGTCGGCCTTGGCGCCGCGGCGGACTACCTGGCGTCCGTCGGCCGCGAGGCGATCCTGGCGCACGAGCGGCACCTGATGGCGTACGCGCTGGAGCGCATCGCCGAGGTGCCGGACCTCACCGTGTACGGCCCGCGCGACCCGGCCGCGCGCTCGGGCGTGGTCAGCTTCACGCTGGGCGACGTGCACCCGCACGACATCGCCACCATCCTGGACGGCGAGGGGATCGCGGTGCGCGCGGGGCACCACTGCTGCCAGCCGCTGATGCGCCGCCTCTGCGTTCCCGCCACCGCCCGCGCTTCGTTCTACCTCTACTCGGGCACGGACGACGTGGACCGCCTCATCGACGCGCTGCACAAGGCGCGCGCGGTGTTCGGGTACTGAAGCGATTTTCGCCGCGCACGAGCCCGGACGCGCGCGCACCCGATCTGGAGAACGGATGAGCCTTCCGCTGGACGGCATCTACCAGGAGCTGATCCTCCGCCACTACCGCAGCCCCGCGCACCGCGGCGAGATGGACGCGCCCGACGCGGTGGTGATGATGCGCAACCCCACCTGCGGCGACGACATCGTGCTGCAGCTGCGGGTGAGCGGCGGGGTGATCGAGGACGTGCGCTTCAAGGGGCAGGGGTGCGCCATCTCGCAGGCCTCGGCGTCGATGATGAGCGGCCTGATCGCGGGGAAGACCTTCGCCGAGGCCGAGCCGCTGCTGGCGCGCTTCCGCGACATGATCCACGGCGATGCCGAGGCCGCGCGCGACAAGCAGCTGGGCGACCTGCGCGCGCTGAGCGGCGTCGCCCGCCTCCCGCGGCGGGTGAAGTGCGCCATGCTCCCGTGGGACGCGCTGGAGGAGGCGCGCAAGCAGCTTCCCGAGGTCTGAGCCGCATCTCCATCCGGGAATGGAATTCCCGGCCAACCAAAGCACAAAGTCCCTGCGGGACTGCCGCCAGGCATTCGGGCATCACCCCGACACTGGCGCAGATGGCCGCGGGAGGGTGGGCTGGACAGGCAGAATGCCCTCTCCCGGCACTCGGACGCAGCCGGGCAGTCCCGCAGGGACTTCGTGCGGTTGTTGCCCCGGATTTCAATCCGGGGATGCAGGGGACGGGCAAACGACATCCGGCGCCACCCTCCCGCGGGGGCGCCGGTTTGCTTATCTTCTTCCCTCCCTGCCGTTTCGGTTCGTCTCCACGTCCGTTCCCCATCCCCCACCACGCGCGAGCCGGCGTCGCGCATCCCCCGGAGTTCCCATGCCGCAGAACAACCAGATGAAGATGGTGATGGGCACCGCCGCGGTCGCGGTGCTGTGCCTGCTCGGGCTCGTCACCCTGCTGATGATTGGCGCCATGAACACCGGCCTTCCCGGGCTGGTGGTGGGGATGATCATGGCGGTGCTCCCGGTGCCGCTGTACGTGGCGCTGGCGCTCTGGGTGGACCGCTACGAGAAGGAGCCCAGGTGGATGCTGGCGGCCGCCTTCCTGTGGGGCGCCACGGGGGCGGTGTTCTTCGCCTTCATCTTCAACTCCATCGCCGCCGCCATCTTCGGCACGGTGGGCGGCCGGGGCGCGGCGGAGATCGGCGGGAGCGTGCTCTCGGCGCCGCTGGTGGAGGAGCTGGCCAAGGGCGTGGCGCTCTTCACCTTCTTCTTCTGGAAGAAGGACGAGTTCGACGACGTGATCGACGGGGTGATCTACGCCGCCATGGTGGGGCTGGGCTTCGCGATGACCGAGAACGTGTCCTACTACGGGCAGGCGCTGCAGGGCGGCGGGCTGAGCGGCACCTTCTTCGTGCGTGGCGTGCTGGCGCCCTTCTCGCACCCGCTGTTCACCGCGATGACCGGCATCGGGCTGGGGCTCTCGCGCGAGACGCTGCGCAAGGGGCTGAAGAGCGCGGCGCCGCTCCTGGGCCTGTCGACGGCCATGTTCCTGCACGCGACCTGGAACCTGTCGGCCTCGTTCGGCGCGGCGTTCCTGGTGGCGTACCTGTTCATCATGGTGCCGGCGTTCTTCGGGCTGGTGGGGGTGGTGCTGTACGCGCAGGCCCGCGAGCGCAAGATCATCCGCGCCAACCTGATCCCCTACGTGCAGACCGGCCACGTGTCGCCCGGCGAGCTGGAGGTGCTGTGCCGCTTCGGCGGGCGCACGAAGACGCTGATGGCCGCGATGAGCGCCGCGGGATGGGCCGGATTGCGGCGCGAGGCGCGCTTCCACCAGGCGGCCAGCGAGCTGGCGTTCCACCGCTGGCGCACCGAGCGCGGCATCAGCAAGGGCGTGCAGGAGTACACGGTCCGCGAGGCCGAGTACCTGCGGGTGATCGCCGAGTGCCGCATGCAGCCGGTCGCGCGCTTCGGCGGCTACGCGGGCGCGTAAGCCAGGCGAGCGCAGGGAGATGACGAAGGGCCGGCGCTCGAGCGAGCGCCGGCCCTTCGTCTATCGGTGCGAGAGCATCCCCTGCATCCCCGGATTGGAAATCCGGGGCAACAACTGCACAAAGTCCCTGCGGGACTGCTCGGCCGGATCCGGGTGCGGGAGAGGCATCCCCCCCGCCGCTCCCCTCCCGGCCTTCCTGCGCCAGTGTCGGTGTGGTGCCCGGATGGCTTGGCAGCAGTCCCGCAGGGACTTTGTGCTGTTGTAGCCCGGGAATTCCATTCCCGGAAAAAGGGCAGCGGAGATGCCTCCCCGCTGCCCTGCTCCCGTCTGGTGATTTTTTCGCCGGTGCTACGGCCGGGCCGGCGTGTCGTCGTTGCCGCGGCGGGTCCAGATGACCACCAGGCCGCAGGTGGAGCGCTGGCCCATCCACCGGCCGGGGATCTCGCTGGGGCCGCGGTACACCTCGATGCCGGCGATGTCCTGCGGCTTCACCATGGTGTCCATGTCCTGCTGGTCCACCGCCATGTTGTCCACCATCACCCGCGGGCTGCAGTTGTCGCCGCCGCGGGTGATCACCAGGTTGTAGTGCGAGCCGCCGGCGGGAACCAGCCCCACCCCCGGCACCCCGCGGAACACCTCGCTCGTCTCCAGCGGCGCCTTCTGCTGGATCTCGTACTGCGTCAGGAACTTCCCGAAGCCGATCCGCTCGCGGTCGTAGAAGCCCTCCTGGTCCAGCTGGCGCGAGTGCGGCGGCTGGGTCTTGGCCGTCACCGTCAGCGGCGCCAGCTCCACGTCGCCGGTGCTGAGCTTGATCTCCACCTGCACCGTCTGCCGCTCCTCCACCCGCACCGAGTCGGAGGTGGTGGTGCGGTAGCCGATGCGCTGCGTGCGGATGCGGTACGCGCCGGCCTCGCGGAACTCGAACACGAAGAAGCCGTCGCGGTCGGTGCGGCCGCGGTTCACGGTGCGCCCGGCATCGTTCAGCGCCTCCACGATGGCGTCCTTCACCGGCTCGTTGGTGGCGCGGTCCATCACCCGCCCCCCCATGATCTGCGCGGAGAGCGGAGCGGCAAGGAGGAGCGCGGCCAGCGCCAGCGTCCGGGTGGACCAGTTCGGCTTCATACGTCCCACGGGTTCGGGCAGGGAGATGGAGATCCCGGAAAGATGCGCGCAACGATCGGCGCGCGGCGGCATGCTGGATCGGTGCGCCTTCGTACGTCCGGGCGGCGCCCCGGGTTCCCGCGTGCGGGGATGGAGGAAAGATGACGGAGATGGATCGCCAGCGGTAGGCGCGGCCGCCCGAACGTGTCACCGCGCGCCGGTGACGTGCCGCCACACCGCCGCCGAGATCTCGCGCCCCACCGGCGCCGCGGATGCCGGGGTGGCGAAGCCGTGCGTCATCACCACCAGCACGTACGGCGCGCGGCCGGGGGGATACACGATCGCCGCGTCGTGGGCGATGCGCGTGATCGAACCGGTCTTGTTCGCGGTGCGCGTTCCCGGCGGCACCCCGGCGGGAATCATCTCCGTGAACTCCTGCCGCCCCAGGATCTCCGCCATCTCCCGGCTTGCCGCGGGCGACGCGGCGCGGCCGTCCGCCACCGCCGCCATCACCCGCATCAGCGCGTGGGCGCTGGTGGTGTTGTTCATCCCCGCGCGGAAGGCGGGCCCGTCCTCCACGCCGCGCAGCACGCGCATCTCCCCCGCGCCTATGGATTCCATCGTCCGCGCGATGCGGCGCGGGTCCGCCAGGTCGATCAGCAGGTTCGTCGCCAGGTTGCTGGAGCGGGTGATCATCAGCTCGATCAGCGCGCGGACGGGGAGCCGCCGGCCGATGCGCGCGTACAGCGTGCTGTCGCTGTCGTCCGCCGGGTCCAGCGCGTACGTGCTCCCGTCGGCGATGCTGCGGAACTGGTTGCGCACCATCACCGAATCGCCCAGCGAGAGCTCGCCCGCGTCGGCGCGGCGGAAGAGCTCCAGCATCACCGGCACCTTCATGGTGCTGGCGGCGTGCAGCGGGCGGTGCGCCTCCACCAGCAGCGAATCGCCCGTGCGCAGGTCCAGGAAGGCGACCGACACCTCCGCGGTGTCGCCCGCGTGCCGGCGGATGATCTCGCGCACCTCGCCCTCCAGCCCCGCCATCCGCGGCGGCGGCGTGAAGACGGGCGGCGGAGCGCACGCGCCCTGCAGCAGCATCGCGCACGGAACGGCCACCCTCGCGGCGAATCGGAGCATCGGCAGATCGAGCGGGTGGGAGATGGAGATCGGAAGGGAGATTGTACCGCGGCGGCGGGGATGCCGAAAGCGTGGGGGCGGGGGATGCGGACGGGGAAGAGAGTGAATAGAAGCTCGGGCCGTCCCGCTCACCGGCGACTGAAGTCGCAGCAACAACTACGGGAAGCCTCGCAAACTGCGCGAGGCTGGTTCGGCTCGGCAGCCGGTGCCCGCTCTCGGAGGACGGCTCCCTTTCATCCCATCGTGGTCTCGCGAAGCGGTGTTCGACTCCGCTGGACGATCCGCCGAAACGAAAGAGCCCCTCCGCTGGATGCGGAGGGGCTCCCGTTCGTTCTGCGTGCGCGCGACGGCTTACTTGCCGAAGACGCCCAGGCCGTAGCGGCAGGGCTCGGCCGAGCAGTGCGCCATGGTCACCTTCACGCGGTAGTTGCCGGAGCGGCGGGCGTTGGCGGCCACGATGGGAAAGTCGTCCAGCTCCAGGTCGTCGTCCAGCTGGTTGCCGTTCGGATCGTACAGCACCAGGTCCAGGTCCGAGCAGTCGGTGTCGCAGGCGCCCATGATCTGGTAGGCGGTGCCGATGTCCAGGGGAATCGACACCATCTCGCTGTCGCCGTTGCCCAGCGAGCCGGTGAAGATCCGGTGCGTCATGGAGTAGCCACGGCTCTCGTATTCGCGGCCGGCCTGCTGCAGCATGCGGCGCACCTGCGTGGTCCACTCGTCCTGCTGCCGGGGAGCGGCGGCGGTGGTGGAAACGAACAGGCCGGCAACGGCAGTCAGGGCAAGAACGATGCGCTTCATCGGGGGGTCTCCTGCTTCTTGTGGGGGGCAGATGCGGCCGCGGAGAGCGGCTTCGGAAGGACGGGAAACGTCGGCCGGTGGGTGCCAACGAGCATGCGGCTACACAACTTGCATTCGAAACACCTGCATGTCAACTGCTCCGTGGAGATGAAGCAGATGTTTGCCCGCATGCGTCATTCTGCTACCGCCGTGGCACGGCCGGTCTTACGACCTGCGTCCGTACGGGAGCGGCCGTCGCGAGGTTTCGATCGTCCTCTCCCGCCATCGCGGGAATACGCTCCCGGACGGAACGCATCACCCCGCGTTGCGCGTGGCCTCGCTGCGGGCGGGGCGGAAGGTGGCGTCGCGGTTCAGCCCCATCTCCTGCTGCTCCGCGGGCGACGAGCCGGCGGGCGGGCGGCCCAGGCTCATCCGCACCTCACGCCACTTCAGCTTCAGGTCGTCCAGGTGGTGCGACGGCGGCTGGTAGCCGAACGCGCGCCACCTCCCCGGCCGCACCTTTCCCTTCGCGTGGACGAAGGCGGCGAAGTCGTCCGTCCACGCCTCGAACGCGGCCATCACCTCCGGCTCGCGCACCATGTCCTCGGCCTGGTTGTCGGAGTACTTCTTCCCGTTCCCGAACTCCTCGTAGCGCCAGAGCGCGTCGGGCACCTCCACGCCGCCGTAGCGGCACTGCCACACCAGCGGCGCGTAGGCGTCGCGCCCGTGCTCGAACGGTTCCGCCCCGGGGTCGAAGTACTCCGGGTGGCGCAGGATCTTCGGGCGGCCGCTCCCGTCCAGCTCGTCGCCGCCGCCGTCTCCGTAGCAGAAGAAGGCGGCGGTGCGGCCCTCCAGGTGGTTCACCGACAACTCGGCCCATTCGGGCGAATGCTCCAGCGCCATCGCGCGCTCGGGGTCCTTGTGCCCGATCAGCTCCTCGCGCGGGTTGCCGCCATTCATGCACACCAGCCGGTCGAACATCGCCTTCAGGTTGGTCGACGGCGCGTACCAGTTCACCGGGCCGATGACGGCCCACGCATCGGCCAGGTCCAGGCGGGCGTAGAGGTCCAGGTCCCACATCAGGTCGGGCTCGGCGCTGTCGCCCTTCTCATAGCAGTTGCACGGCCACACGCACAGCGCCATCGAGGTGCTGACGCAGGCGTTGCACGCCTGGATCCGCGCGCGCCCGTAGACGTTGCCCAGGTCCTCGACGTCGATCTCCCACTCGCCGGGCAGCCGGTCCGCCATGCGCAGCATGAGCGTGCGCGCCTTGGAATCCACGCCCGGGCAGTTGTACTGGCGCCGCTGCGACCCCGCGATCAGCAGCACCCGGAAGGGCCGCTCCCCGGGCGGGAGGTTTCCGTTCGCGTCGTCGGGCTTCATCCGTCGAGGGAGTGCGAGAGTACGAAAGTACGAGAGCACGATGGGGAAAGCGCGGCAGTGCGGGAGTGCGGAAGCGCGCTGGCATCTTCCGTGATCTCGATACTTCCGCCGTGACCCTTTCTCCGGCGCGCTCCGCGTTCAAGATGGCGTGGGGCCGCGGATGGGCATATCTTGTTCCGCCCGCGCGCGAGGCGCGGCGGAACACGAAGGCAGGAACTACGATGGCAAGCACCGTCCCCAACAAGCTCGTCGCCATGCCCACCGGCGGCGGCCGCGACATCGAGCCCGCGCACGAGCAGCGCAACCCCGGCACCCTGCTGGACCTGGACTGGGTGGCCGACGTGCGCGTGAACCGCAGCGCCGTGGAGCGCCGCGCCGGCACCATCGGCACGCGGCGCACGGTGAAGAAGGAGTGGCAGGCCGCGTGGCTGCTGCGCGCCATCACCCTGATGGACCTGACCACGCTCTCGGGCGACGACACCGCCGGCACCGTGCGCCGCCTGTGCGCCAAGGCCCGCCAGCCCGTGCGCGACGACGTGCTGGAGGGCCTCGGCGCGGCCGGCCTTCCCATCCGCACCGCGGCCGTGTGCGTGTACCACCGCTTCGTGGAGACGGCGGTGGAGGCGCTGCGCGGCTCGGGGATTCCCGTCGCGGCGGTGTCCACCGGCTTCCCGGCGGGGCTCTCGCCCTTCCGCCAGCGCATCGAGGAGATCCACGCCTCGGTCGACGCGGGGGCGGAGGAGATCGACATCGTCATCACCCGCGAGCTGGTGCTGACCGGCCAGTGGGAGGCGCTGTACGACGAGGTGAAGGCCATGCGCGAGGCGTGCGGCCCGGCGCACCTGAAGACGATCCTGGCCACGGGCGAGCTGGCCACGCTGCGCAACGTGGCGCGGGCGTCGCTGGTGTGCATGATGGCGGGCGCGGACTTCATCAAGACGTCGACCGGCAAGGAAAGCCGCAACGCCGAGCTGCCGGTGGGGCTCACGATGGCGCGCTGCATCCGCGAGTACCGCGAGCGCACCGGCCACGACGTGGGGCTGAAGCCCGCCGGCGGCATCCGCACCGCCAAGGACTCGCTGGTGTGGATGCTGATGATGAAGGAGGAGCTGGGCACGGAGTGGCTGAAGCCGTCGCTCTTCCGCTTCGGCGCCAGCTCGCTGCTGGGCGACATCGAGCGCCAGCTGGAGCACCACCTCACCGGCCGCTACTCCGCCGCTCACCGGCACCCGATGGCGTAGGCGCGGTCGCGGACGACAAAGGATTGAAGCCCTCCCGGCATGCGCACCGGGAGGGCTTCGTGCGTATACCGGTGCTTGTCTCCGTCCGCGTGCAAGTGAAAGTAAATAAAGGGGAGAGCACGGGTGTCGGCTGCAGTGTGTTACGCTCCTTTCTCCTTGGAGATGCTGCGCCTGGATGAATTAAGTGAATAAAGGGATTCGCCGGTAGAATTAACTGGACAAACGTGCAGCCTGCTCACCGTCCGATCAGTTTCCAACGAGCGCCGGCCGACGGTGGCATCGGCGCCCATTGCTCGGCTGCGGGCGGCGAAGGTACGTTCCGCTCGACGCCGCGAAACCTTTCGCCGCGCGATCTCGTTCAACACCGCCATGACCGACCCAACACCCAGGCCCGTGCCGCTGGAGCAGACGCGGCAGCGCATCGTGGACCAGCTCTGCAACCACTACGCGGCCGAGAACCTGACCGACGAGGGGCTGGAGGAGCGGCTGACGAAGGCCTATGCCGCCACCACGCTCGTCGCGCTGCAGGAGCTGGTCGCCGACCTGCCGGTGGAGACGCCGGGGGGCGGCGCGTCCGCGTCCACCGCCGTGGCGGCGGCGGCGCCCGGCGCGGTGGCCGACAAGCAGGTGATCCTGGCGGTGATGGGCGGCGCGGAGCGGAAGGGCGTGTGGACGCCGCCGCGGCACCTGCACGTGATCACGGTGATGGGCGGCGCCGAGCTGGACTTCCGCGAGGCGCGCTTCGGGCCGGGGGTGACGGAGATCACCTGCTTCGCCATGATGGGCGGCGTGCAGCTGATCGTGCCGCCGGGGGTGCACGTGGAGACCAACGGGATGGCGCTGATGGGCGGGTTCAGCCACCGCGGCAGCGTGGACCCGCCCGCCGACCCGAACGCGCCCGTGCTGCGCATCGGCGGGATCGCGATCATGGGCGGCGTGGACCTGGAGTACCGCCTGGCCGGCGAGGGCTCCGGCGACGCGCGCCGCCGCGAGCGCCTGGCGCGGAAGGAAGCACGGCGCCTCGCCCGCGGGCAGTAATATCGACGCGCGAATCGTCGTCCCCCAACTGCATGAGACCAATCTTCTCCGAGAGTTGAAGCAACGACGAACGCCGCCTCTCCGCTGATGGAGAGGCGGCGTTCGCGTGTTCTATCCCGGCGAGGCTACGCCTTCAGGCGCCGGTGCTTGATGTCGGACTGGCCGGAGGCCACGCCCGCGCCCACGCCCAGCCCGAAGAGCAGGGCCGTTGGTGCGCCGAAGAAGGGGAGGAGCGCCACCGCCACGCCGCCCACCACCGCCGCGCCGACCCCGGCCAGCACGGGCGCCGCGCCGCTCTGCGCGGCATCGACGAACGCCAGCTTCTTGCGCGTGAAGAGGCGCGCCTGGATGTATCCGAACGCCGCCGCGGCCACGGACGCGCCGACAATGATGAGTCCAAACATGGGTCGCTCCTGTTGGGTATCGCCGTTGGTTCCGTCGGATGGTGATACGGCCGGACGGGCGAGCAGGTTTCAATTCAGCCGATCGTGCCGCGGCCGCCGGTCCTCACAGCCTGACGACCAGGGGGAAAACCACGAAGGCCATCGGGCCAAAGCAGAACGTGAACAGCAACAGCGCCACTATGGTGACCCCCATCGTCTTTCGCGCACTCGTGCCGAGGTGCGCCTTCAGCAGTTGAAGGTAGCGCGCAAAGGCCACCACCACGAGCAGGCCGATGGGAACATGTACCGCCAGGAGGCATGCCGACAGCCACCACGCGGACCGGGCGTTCCAGAGCACGCCCGCAAGGAGCGTGTACGAGAACAGCAGCGAGTGAAGCAAGAGGTAGGTGCCGAACAGGTACGCCGTGATGGAGAGCAGGGTAGACCGATCGTGGCGCAGCCGGAAAAGGCGGCACGCCGTGGCGAAGGCCAGCGAGAACATCACCGCCAGCAGCGCCATGGGCGTGAGCAGCAACACGATCTCCCCCGCCTTCAGAGCCACCACGCGCTTCCATACGAACGTGAGCGCCTCCACGAAGGGGTGGAACAGCGGACTCTTCAGCAAAAGCTGCGAGCCCGCGCCCGACGTGGCCGCCGCATATCCGTAGATGCTGCAGATCGCTGCGCTCACCACCAGGTAGCTGAGGGGCGCCGTATAGTCATCGGCCAGGGGTGGCGGAGGCGCCCCGACTTGCGTTCCTACCACTGCCGCGCGAAAGCGTCGGGGCCGGAAGAGGAAGTCGCAGGGCGTCCGCAACATCCGCCCGAAGAAGTTCACCACGTCGGTCAAGCCCTGCTCGACCTTACGGTCGGCGCCCTTCCGCTCCTCAGCGGGGGCGGACGAAGATGAGCGGGCTCGCCCGGTGTGGCTGCTCATGCGGCCGCATCCGCCGCGCCGGCGACGTGGCGGACGGCACAGAGCGGCACCGGCCGGCATCTCGACCACACCGCGCCGGGGCCCCGGACGATTTCGTGTTGGCGGCGGTGCGAGAGAGGGGCCGACCTGGCGGGTGAAGCAAGCGTGGGCATGGTACAGCGCCGTGGGCGGGTGAGGAGGTATCTGGCGGGCCGGCCGGGGCGGCGGGCCGCCCCGGCCGTGACCTACGCGCTCAGAACATGTCGCTCGAGCCGAAGGTGAACCCCCCGCCGCCCTTGCCCTTGGCCGGGCGCTCGGGCTTGGCGCGCGAGTAGGTGCCGGTGTCGGCGCGGCTGATCTTGCGGTGCGCGGCAAGGCCCTCCAGCAGCAGCTCGGCGGCGGCCACCGACTGGCCCATGTCGTCGGGCTGGAACATGTCGGCGTCGCGGAGCGCCTCCACCAGGCCGGGCACGCCCTGCAGCCCCGCCAGGCACGCCTCGGCCGACGCGCCGTCGCTGATCTGCAGCACGCCGCCGCGGTCGAAGTGCTCGATCACGGAGTCGAGCATGTCCACGTCCCACACGCGGTCGAAGATGTCGCGCGCGGCGGCGGCGATCAGGTCGCGGGCGATGGTGTCGGCGCCCTGCAGCTCGCCCTCGTACTCCAGCTCCATCTTCCCGGTGATGGACGGGAGCGCCGAGTACACGTCGGCCACGCGCGGGACGATGCGGGGCTCGCTGGCGGAGAGCGCGCGGCGCTCGGCGTTGGAGACGGCCGTTTCCATCACCGAGATGGGCATGCGCTGGCTGACGCCGCTGCGGCGGTCCACGCGCTTGTCGTCGCGCGCCAGGAACGCCACCCGTTCGATCAGCTCGGCGATGAACGGCGGCACCGCCACCGGCACCCCGTCGCGCACCGTCCACGCCTCCTGCGCGGTGATCTCCATCCCCTCCTCGGGGGTCTTCGGATAGTGCGTCTGGATCTCGGCGCCGATGCGGTCCTTCAGCGGCGTGATGATCTTGCCGCGCGCGGTGTAGTCCTCGGGGTTCGCGCTGAACACCATCATCACGTCCAGCGGCAGGCGCACGGGGAAGCCCTTGATCTGGACGTCGCCCTCCTGCAGCACGTTGAACAGGCCGACCTGCACCTTGCCCGAGAGGTCGGGAAGCTCGTTGATGGCGAAGATGCCGCGGTTGGCGCGGGGCATCAGCCCGAAGTTGATGGTCAGCTCGTCGGACAGCAGGTGCCCGCCCCGCGCGGCGCGGATGGGGTCCATGTCGCCGATCAGGTCGGCCACGGTCACGTCGGGGGTGGCCAGCTTCTCCACGTAGCGCCGGTCGCGGGGGACCCACTCCACCGGCGTGTCGTCGCCGTGCTCCATCACCTGCAGCTTGCCGAAGCGCGAGATGGGGGCGAACGGATCGTCGTTCACCTCGCTGCCGGCCAGCACGGGGATCTCGTCGTCCAGCAGCTCCACCAGCTGGCGCAGGATGCGGCTCTTGGCCTGCCCGCGCAGCCCCAGGAGGATGAAGTTCTGCCGCGCCAGCACGGCGTTCACGATCGCCGGCACCACCGTGTCCTCGTAGCCCACGATGCCGGGAAAGAGCGGCTGCCCGGCGCGCAGGCGGCAGATCAGGTTCTCGCGCAGCTCCTGCTTCACGCTGCGGGTCCGGTAGCCGGACTCGCGGAGGGCGCCGAGGGTGGCGGGGCGGTGCGTCATCGAGAAGTCCTTCTGGGTTGGAGGGGACACCGACAACGCTACCCGGGCCCGCCGGAGGCGTCAAGCGGGGGCCGAAACATCGGGAGGGAGATGTAGATGGACCGCGAGCAAGGCCGCCTCGGTGCGCCGGGGAAACCTCGCTCGCGCCATGTATCGACTCCCGAAACGATGCCGTCTCAAGCTCCTTCGGAAGCCGCAGCCTGCCCCAAGCCGAACAGCCTCGCGCAGTTTGCGACGCTTCCCGTAGTCGTTGCTGCGGCTTCAGCCGCCGGTGCGGAGCCGGCTGCGTCTATCCGTCCGACTCCGGGACGACGATGGCCACGCCCTCGGGGTGCGGCTCCATGCGCGGGGTGATGGAGGGGACCGGCGCGTGCTCCAGCGCGGCGCGCAGCCCGTCCCACGTGGGGTGCTCGGCCAGGCGCTGGAGGGTGTGGACGGTGGGCGGGAGCAGCTTCATCTCCCCCGCGCGGAAGCGCTCGACCGCGTCGGCGGGGCGGAGCCAGACGGAGTCGGTCATCTCCAGGTCGTGCACGTCGCACACGGCGTCGGCCGGCACGCGCGCGGCGAAGAAGCGCGTGTCGTAGCGCCGCGGCTCGGGGAGCGGGGTGATCCAGTGGGCGATGTACACCAGCTCGCCGCCCGACAGGCGCAGGCCGTTGCCCACGGCCATGTCGCGCAGCCCGATGACGTCGTTCAGCAGCGCGCGCCGGGCGACTTCCAGGCCGTGGGTGGCGGCCTGGCGCGGCGCGCCGACGTTGTCGGGCTTCGCCAGCAGGATCCCCGTCTCCTCGAACGCCTCGCGGATGGCCGCGGCGACGTATCCCACCGCCTCGGCCGGGTCGTCCATCCCCAGCCGCCGCGCCCAGTCCTCCGGCGCGGGCCCGTCCATCCGGTCGGCCACCTCGCCGCTGCGGTCGCGCGCGTCCACCACGCCGCCGGGGAACACCCACGCGTCGGCCGCGAAGCCGCTGCGGCGGTGGCGGCGCAGGAGGAGCGCCTCGATGCCGCCGGCCGCGTCGCGCACCAGCACCACGGTGGCCGCCGGGCGCGCCGGGGCGGGGATGAGCGTGTCGTCGGTCACCTTCTCCGCGAACCCCGGCGGGAGCGCGTCGGCGGGGATGACGAAGCGGTTCGGATGGTCGGTGGCGCGGCGCGCGGCGCTGGCCGCGGACTGCGGGCGCGGGTCGGTCAAGGCTCTGCCGTTGAAAAGGTTGGACAGGCCTGAACCTTAGCGGGAAGGGAGATGCGCGGCAATCCGCATCCTCCTCATCGCCCCGGCGACGGATGCGCCGCCAGCCAGCGCCGCACCCAGTCCACCGGGAAGAGCTCGCCGGGGGGAATGGGGACGGCGGGGGCGATCCCCAGCGGGTCTACCGGGTCGGCGGGAAGGCGGCCGGAGCGCGAGGTGGGCTGGTGCAGCACCAGCCGCGTGCCGGGGACGGGGACGGAGATGACGTTGGCGAAGTCCAGCACCCCCGCCGTCCGCGCGCCGAAGAGCGTGGTCTTCGCGCTCTGCCGCGCGGCCAGGACGAACTGCTCGCAGGTGCTGGCGCATCCGCCGTCCACGATCACCGCGACGCGTTCGGGATGGGGGAGCGGCCGGCGGAACCGCGTGGTGCTCTCGCGCCGGGGCGTCCATCCGCCCAGGTAGCGCCGCATCTCCGCGATGCTGTTGCGGATGGACCCCTTCACCCCGTCGGGCACGCCGCTGTCGGTCAGCAGCGCCTCGTATGCCGCCACGTTCCCCGGCGTCGCCCGCGCCTGCGCGCCGACGGTGACGATGGGGCGCGTGTAGAGCAGGGGGAGGAGATGGCGATAGTTGTAGTCCGAGCCGCCGCCGTTGCCGCGGAGGTCCACGATCAGCGTCCGCGCGTTCCGCAGAAGCGGCGCGGAGGCGGCGAACAGGCTGTCGATGGTAGCCGAGCGCGAGTTGTCGAAATTGGGGATCTGCAGCAGCACCGTTCCCGGCTCCACCTGGCGCGCGGCGAAGGCGGTGTTCAGCGTGGCTGCGTACTCGGCCGGCGCGAGCGCGTCCGCGGGCGCGGGGGAGACCTGGCGCAGGGTGAAGGCGTTCACCGGGCCCACCAGCAGCCCGCGCGCGAGGTGCGAGGTGAAGCGCTGCTCGGAGTGGTCGCGGAGGAAGAAGCGGGTCTCGTACGCTCCCTCGCCGGCGGGGCGGTAGACGGCCTTCACCTGGCCCGGCGTCCACCAGACGCTGTCCGCGCGCAGCACCACCGCAGCCAACTCGCCGTCGCTTCCGTGCGGGAGGACGGCCAGCCGGTAGCGCCCGTCCGCCGACTCCCACACGCCTTCCAGCGGGTCCCGCGTCCCGGTGCGGACCGCGTCTCCGGTGACATCCATGCGCTCCCACCCGGCGAAGCGCGCGCGGATGGCTGCCGCCGCGGTGTCGCCCGCGTCGCGGGGAGCGGTGGAGGAGATGGAGAGATGCCCGTCGCGGAACCAGCCGAGCCAGCGGCTCACCACGCCCAGGCACGCCGCCTCCGTGGCGGCCCCCGCGGCATCGCGCTCGGCGGCGGCGGTGGCGGAGTCGAGCGAGGGGCGCGTCTCCGGCGTGACCTTGGTCTCGAAACCCGCGTAATCCCCGCTCACGCGATCGGCCACGAATCGCAGCGCCGCGGGACAGTCCCCCGACTGCGCGGCGGAGGGGAGCGGCGCCAGCAGCAGGGCCAGCGGGAGGGCCGCGCGCAACGTGGAGGTGATCGTCCCCATTCTCGCCGCCGGAGTGGAGGGTGGAGCGCGGAGCGCGCCGTCGCGTGCGGGAATATACGTCATCCCTCCCGCGCGCGTGAAGCGTCGCCGGTGAGGCAGTTTCGCGCTCACTTACCGAGTGTGCGAAGGGGATCCAATCCTCACACCCGGCGATTCATCTACGGAACACGAAAGAAACCGGCCCCGTCTCGAATGGAAACGGGGCCGGCCACGCATTGTGTCACCGGACGATCAGGCCTGCGTCTCCAGGCGGTGGCGGATGGCCGCGGTGTTCTCGATCGCCACCGCGATGCCGATGCACATCGACCCGACGACCACGGAGTTCAGCACGGTAGCCAGCGCGATTGCCCAGGCAATGGGGTTCGCCTGCCGCCCGCCGCCGCCCGTGAAGGTGTCGTACATGGTCGCGGGCATGGTCCCGAACTTCACCACGATCCACAACGCGCCCACTACCCCCAGCACGATCACTACCGCCCCCAGCGACCGCAGCAGCGGCGCCTGCTGCGAGTACCGCTCCGGGGACACCACGTCGGGACCGGCGGTGGCGCTCGCCGCTCCGGCGGCGGAACCGGGCCGGATGTCGTCCAGCACCCGTCCGCACGAGGAGCAGGTGAAGGCGTCGGGGGCATTGCGGGTGCCGCAGCCGGGGCAGATGATCGCGGAGATGGTCGGCGTGCTCATTGTTCTTCTCCTGGGGTATGATGGGAAGATGCATGGAGGGGCAAGGCGGAGGGCAGGATAAAGCGGGGACGGAACCCGCGCCAGAATCTTTCTTTTCTCCGGGTCGGCCGCTCCGGAAAGCCTTGGCTGGCGTCGATGGCGTGCGCGAAGCGGGACGCGGACGTAGGTTGCGGATCATCTCCCCGCGTCTGGCGGCGCAGGTCTGCCGTTCCGCCATTAGTACATGCCTGAACGACCGGATGCCAGACGTTTCGGCAGTCGAACGGTACTTGCGCCTAAGTGTATATTGGAGGCGTGTTTAGAGGATGAGATCGAAGGTTTTGCGGGGTCCGGATTCGTGGCAAAGGAAATGCCTTGGAGCGGTCCCCAGCAGCCGGCCCCTTCCGGGCCGGCACCGATGAAAGGAATAGATCGATGAGCGAGCGAACGACGCTTCCCGTTCTCCCCCTGCGGGAGACGGTGGTGTTCCCGGGAACCGCGGTGCCGATCTCGGCCGGGCGCCCCGGAACGCTGCAGGCCATCGAGGCCGCGCTGGCGGGCGACCGCCGGATGCTGGCCGTGGCCCAGAAGGAGAACCGTGACGAGGTCGAGGCCGACAACCTCTACCTGGTGGGCACGGTGGTGCGCATCGCGCAGGTGCAGCGCGGGGGCGGCGGCGTGCAGCTGCTGATCCACGGCGAGCACCGCGCCATGGCGCTCCAGTACCTGGAGGGGCCCGGCGGCCTTTCGGCCCACGTGCGCGAGATGAGCGACCTGGCCCCGGTGAACGCCGAGGACCCGGCCTTCATCGCCCTGTACCGCGAGCTGCGCGACCGCGCGGCCGAGCTGGGCAAGCGCCGCGGCATTCCGCCCGAGATGCTGCAGCAGTTCATGGACGGCATCCAGGAGCCCGGCCAGTTCGCCGACCTGGTGGCGTTCTACGTGGAGATGAACACCGAGGCCAAGCAGAAGCTGCTCGAAGTCCTCAGCGTGGAGGAGCGCCTGCGCTCGCTGCTGCTCATCGTGCAGCGCCAGCTGGCGCTGATCGAGGCGCAGGAGGAGATCCAGCAGCAGGTGCAGGAAGAGCTGGGCGAACGGCAGCGCGAGATGCTGCTGCGCGAGCAGATGAAGGCCATCCAGCGCGAGCTGGGCGAGGAGGACGAGGGGCGCGAGATCGAGGAGCTGCGCGAGAAGCTGGAGTCGCTGGACCTCTCCGAGACCGGGCACGAAGAGGCCATGCGCGAGCTGGCGCGGCTGGAGCGCACCAACCCGCAGAGCGCCGAGTACCAGGTCATCCGCACCTACCTGGAGTGGATCACCGACCTCCCGTGGAACCTGCGCACCGAGGACCAGCTGGACCTGAACCGTGGCGAGGAGATCCTCAACGAGGACCACTACGGGCTGGAGGACGTGAAGGACCGCGTGCTGGAGTTCCTGGCCGTGCGCCAGCTGGCCGCCCGCCGCGCCGAGGCCGAGGTGAAGGAGGAGGCCGCGGCCGAGGCCGGAACGCTGGCCGCCATCGACGAGGCCGCCCGCGAGCCCGGCGAGCCCATCCGCGAGGACCCGATCGCCGCCGCCTTCCGCGGCGAGCCCGTCGCCACCGCGCCTGCCGCGGCCGAGGTCGAGGTGCCGGCGGAGGAGCCCGAGGAGAGCGAGCTGGAGAAGCAGGTGCGCGAGGCCAAGGCGCGGGCCACCGCCAAGGGGCCCATCCTGCTCTTCGCCGGGCCCCCGGGGGTGGGAAAGACCTCCATCGCCAAGTCCATCGCCCGGGCGCTGGGGCGCAAGTACGTGCGCATCGCGCTGGGCGGCGTGCGCGACGAGGCCGACATCCGCGGCCACCGGCGCACCTACGTGGGCGCCATGCCGGGGCGCATCGTGCAGGCGCTGAAGCAGGCCAAGAGCCGCAACCCGGTGATCCTGCTGGACGAGGTCGACAAGCTGGGGGTGAGCTACCAGGGCGACCCCAGCAGCGCGCTGCTGGAGGTGCTGGACCCGGCGCAGAACCACGAGTTCACCGACCACTACCTGGGCGTGCCGTTCGACCTGAGCGAGGTGCTGTTCATCGCCACGGCCAACTACGCGCAGAACATCCCGGCGCCGCTGTACGACCGCATGGAGGCGGTGGAGTTCCGCGGCTACACCGAGATGGAGAAGAAGCAGATCGCGCTGCGCTACCTCATCCCCCGCCAGCTGCACGAGGCCGGGCTGGCCGAGGGCGAGCTGGAGGTGAGCGACGAGGCGCTGCAGGCGGTGATCAGCGAGTACACCCGCGAGGCCGGCGTGCGCCAGCTGGAGCGCGAGGTGGGCAAGCTGGCCCGCAAGGCCGCCCGGCGCATCGCCAGCGGCACGGTGGAGCAGGTGAAGGTGGACGGCGAGGTGGTGAAGGAGCTGCTGGGGCGCACCCGCGTGCACCCCGAGCGGGCGAACGGCGAGGACCAGGTGGGCGTGGCCACGGGGATGTACTACACCCCCACCGGCGGCGACATCATGTTCATCGAGGTGTCGGCGCAGCAGCGGACGATGCAGAGCGCATCGGCCGCGGCGGCCGAGGGCGAGGCGCAGCACGCCGGCTTCGGCAACCTGGTGCTGACCGGGCAGCTGGGCGACGTGATGAAGGAAAGCGCGCGCGCGGCGCTGACCTACGCCCGCGCCAACGCGGTGCGCTACGGGATCGACCCGCGCAAGGCGTGGGGCTCGGAGATCCACATCCACGTTCCCGCGGGCGCCATTCCCAAGGACGGGCCGAGCGCGGGCGTGGCGCTGAGCACGGCGCTGGTGTCCGTCCTCTCCGGCACCCCGGTGCGGGCCGACGTGTCGATGACCGGCGAGGTGACGCTGACCGGGCGGGTGCTGCCCATCGGCGGGGTGAAGGAGAAGCTGCTGGGCGCGTGGCGCGCCGGGATCCGCACCATCCTTCTCCCGCGGGAGAACGAGGCGGACCTGGAGGACCTGCCGCGCGAGGTGCTGGACCAGATGGAGATCCACCCGGTGGGCACCATCGACGAGGCGCTGTCGGTGGCGCTGCGCGGGGCCAGCTTCAGCGAGGGGAAGCTCCGCTTCCCCGAGCTGCCGCTCCCGCCCATCGCCGGGAGCCGCGGGATGGAGGGCGAGGTCCGGATGCACGGCGGGCGCGAGCGGTGAAGACGGTTCGGTGACGGTCTGGAGACGGTATGGTGACGGATTCGCGCACGCCGGAAGAATGTCGGTCTGGTCCGGATCTCGCCCACAACCCGCTGCTGTGGAACGGGATATGCTAAGAGGATGAGGCGGGTGGGTGAGCCTTGATGGGACGGGTTGGATGGACGGGGGAGACGGAGCGTGCTCTGGGTGGGGGGCGCTCCGGAGATGGGTGAGAGTGGGTGGCGAAAGCCCCCGGGAGCGGAAGCTTCCGGGGGCTTTTGCTTGGGAGTGCGTGAGTGCGTCGGATATTCGCACGAGCGCGGCACCCGCACGAAAGCAAACGCACTTCCGCACTCACGCACTTCCGCACTTTTTCTTGCCCGTCGCAGTTGGCAACGGTCGGACCGTTGCCTGCCGCGCGCGCAGCCCCCGCCCGGAGCGCAGTGAAAGGGAGACACCCGACCTCCACCTTTCATCCGTCCGCATAGTTATGCAGATTCGCGGATGGGAACAAATGTGTTTTCGGGAACAGATAGTTGCTTTGTAAATACCAGCTTGCGCGGATGTGTGCACCAGAAGGGTGCGGCGCGATGTGTTTCAGAGCGGTGAAAAAAGCTGCTGAAAATTCAGAAATCCAGTGTTCATGCGGGTTTTGTGCCGTGTCGGCGAGTGGCACTGGCGTTGCCTTAAAGGGGGCCGCACTCAATCGAACGATCGTCCCCCCGCCCGGAGCGTGCCCCGCACCGTGCACCAGGGCCGCCCCGTTCACGACACCCACCGGATTGCCCCAGGAGAGTCGATGTACCGCATCCGCAACACGGCCGTCGGCGTGCTCGCCGTCGCCGCGCTGGCCGCCTGCTCCGACACGCCCGCGACTCCGTCGAACCAGACGCTGATCCCGCAGAACGCCAACGCCTCGGCGTCGGTGGACCCGGTGGTGCCCGGGCAGGTGCTGGTGAAGTTCAAGGACGGGACGAACACGGTGGCGGCCGCCCGCATGCTGGGCACGCCGATCCAGCAGGAGGGCTACAAGCACGCCTTCCAGATCGTGTCGGTCGAGAACGGGCAGGAGCGCGCCGCCGCGGCCCGCCTGGCCGCCGACCCGCAGGTGGAGTGGGCCGAGCCCAACTACATCCGCCACGTGGACGCCATCGACAGCCGCCTGTGGGCCTTCTTCAACCCGGGCGGGCTGAACATGTCGTTCTACAACGACCCGAACGGCAACACCGGCTCCATCCCGGCCAGCTACGCCAGCAAGCTCGACGCCGACATGGACGCCATCGAGGGGATCGCGGCGGGCGGCAGCCCGGTGGTGATCAGCTCGATCGACACCGGCGTTGACTTCAACCACCCCGAGTTCACCGGCCGCCTGATCGCCGGCTGCGACTGGTACAGCCAGGCCGCGGCGGGCAACGGCAGCGCCACCTGCAGCGACTTCACGCCGTTCGACACCCCCGACGAGGGCCACGGGACGCACACCACCGGCACCATGGCCGGCACCACGGTGGGCGTGGCCGGCATCACCGGCGCGGGGCCGAACGTGAAGGTGTACGTGCAGCGCGTCTGCGGCCCCGTGGGCTGCTACAGCTCGTCGATCATCAACGCCATCCGCGCCGCGGCCGACCAGCCGAACATGGTGGCGATGAACCTGTCGCTGGGCGGGACCACCGAGAGCCAGGGTGAGAAGAGCGCCATCAGCTACGCCACCAGCAAGAACGTCCTGGTGATCGTGGCCGCCGGCAACAGCGGCACCAGCAAGGTGGGCTGCCCGGCCTGCGATGCCAACGCCATCTCGGTGTCGGCCACCACCTGGCAGGACGCGCTGGCGGCGTACTCGCAGTACGGCAGCGGGCTGGACATCAGCGCCCCCGGCGGGTACTGCTACAGCAACACCACCGAGGACGGCTGCATCTTCAGCGCGATCGTGGCGGGCTACCAGGGCGGCCGCACCTACAGCGGCCCGCTGGCCGGCGGCAGCTACGCCTACATGCAGGGCACCTCGATGTCCACCCCGCAGGTGACGGGTGCCGCCGCCGCGGTCGCCTCGAAGACGGGCCTGCGTGGCAGCGCGCTGCGCACCCGCCTGCAGAGCACCGCCGACGACCTGGGCACCGCCGGCGTGGACACCAAGTTCGGCAACGGCCGCCTGAACGTGTACCGCGCGGTGACCAACACCACGCTGGGCGCCGGGCTGTAAGCTTCCGGCTCCACGGAGCCACGGAAGTACGAGAGTACGGAAGTACGGAAGTACGATGAACAGCGGTGCCGCGCCCGGTTTCGGGCGCGGCACCGCTGCTTTTGTGCGTGGATGAACACGAGTTGCTGGATGGCGCGAGTACCAATCGGCTTGGCCGTGAGCGCCGGTGCCGCGGCGTGAGCGGATGAGCCTCGCGTAGTTTGCGAGGCTTCCCGTAGTTGTTGCTGCAACTTCAGTCGCCGGTGAGGGGGGCCAGTCCGCTCGGCGCGTCTCCCCGTCTCACGTGCCGGCGGGCTATGGATCCTTCGGCCTGCAAGTTTTTGTGCGGATTCGGGTTGCGGCGTGGTCGGCCTCAGGATGACGTCCCTGGCTTCGGTGCATCGAACAAGAAGGGGTTGGAGATGGGGAGATGCGGGCGGGAGGCACCGCGCTTGCACCCCCACCTGATCGCCGCGCCCGCCTGTCCGCGGGCGCGGCGATTCGGACTTTCGGAGCAGGAGATCCGCTGTTGACCGTCTTCCGTCCATCGACGCTGCTCGCCGTGCTGGCGCTCGCGGCCGCCTGCAAGCCTACGCCACCCGCCACGGGGCCGGCGCCCTCGGGGCCGCCCGCGCCGCTTCCGTACGTGCCGCTGACCTCCGGGCTGCCGCCGATCCCCGCGGTCGACGCGCCGCTCGCCATCCGCCTCATCGCGCCGGAGTCGGGGCAGGCCAGGCCGCGGCGAGACTCGACCTTCCTGTACGGCACGGTGGGGACGGGGGGCGCGGCGCTGGCGATCAACGGCGCGCAGGTGCCGGTGGCGCCGAACGGGGCGTTCCTGGCCTACCTCCCCGTTCCCGCGGACGGACGCTGGACGCTCTCCGCGTTCCGCAACGGCCAGCGCGCGGACGCCGTCTACCAGTACCGCCTGGCCGCGGCCGCGCCGCGCGCCACCTCCGACACCGCCACCGAGGCGGGGCCGGCCACGGACTCGGCCGCCGCGCGCCCTGCCGCGCCGGCCGAGTCGGAGGTGTTCGCCACGCCGCGCACCGGTACGGTCGCCCGCGGCGGCGACACGCTGGCGACGGGTTCGGACGCGGTGTACGCGCGGCCGACGCCGGCGGGGACGTACCGCTGGTTCTTCCCGCGGGGGACGCGGCTGCAGCTGCTGGAGCGGCGGCGCGCGCAGTACCGCGTGCGGCTGGACACCACCGTCGCCTGGATCGACACGGTGAACGTCCGCCCGTCCGCCGACGCGGCGCGGGTCCCGGCGATCGGAGGGCCGATCACGCTGGCGGCCGGGGCAGCGCCGGAGCTGCGCATCCCCGCCGCCTTCGCGCCCTTCCTGGTGACGACGGACAGCGCGGGCGTGCACGTGACCGTCTACGGCCAGCCGGGCGCGGCGGAGCTGCGGGTGGCGACGGACGACTTCGTGGCGGGCGCCACGCAGGACGCCTCCGCGCCGGGAGAGCTGCGGGTGGACGTGGCGCTGTCGCGCTGGCTGTGGGGGTACAAGGCGTTCTACGACCGCGACGGCACGCTGGTGGTGCGCATCCGCCGCCCGCCGCGCATCGACGCGGCCAACCCGCTGCGCGGCATCCACATCGTCGTCGACCCCGGGCATCCGCCCGCGGGCACCATCGGGCCGACGGGGTTCATGGAGAAGGATGCGAACCTGGCCATCGGCCTCCGTCTGGCGGAGCGGCTGCGGGCGGCGGGGGCCGTCGTGAGCCTGACGCGCACGGCGGACGTGTCGGTGGACCTCGCGGCGCGGCCGGAGCAGGCGGTGCGGGAGAACGCGGATCTCCTCCTCTCCGTGCACAACAACGCGTTCGGGGAAGAGGCGAACCCGTTCCGCGACCACGGGACCAGCACCTACTGGTTCCAGCCCAACTCGGCCGGCCTCGCGAGCACGCTGGACCGCCGGATCGCGGCGGTGACGATGATCCCCGACCTGGGCGCCAAGTGGGGTAACCTGGCGCTGGTGCGGCCCACGTGGATGCCGAGCTGCCTGACGGAGTCGCTGTACATGCCGATCCCCGAGCAGGAGGCGGCGCTGCGCGACCCCGGCTTCCTGGACCGCCTCGCCGAGGCGCACATCGAGGGCATCGCCGACTTCCTCCGCCTTCGCGCGGACCGATAGAAAAGAGGGATTCACACGGAGGCACGGAGATGCAGACTCTGCGTCTCCGTGCCTCCGTGTGTGATGCCTGCCGTTGGCGATGCCGGCTACCCCTCGTCCTCGTCCTCCTCCTCGCCGCGATTGGGCGCCGGTGGAGGCGTGGGAGCCGGGCGCTGCGGCTCGGGGCGGACTTCGGGGAGACGCCGGGCGCGGAGGAGCGCGTTCAGGCGCGGCAGGTCGCTGGCGACGACGGCGTTCAGCGCGGCCAGCTGCGCGTCGATGCGGCGCGACAGGTCATCGAACACCGTGTACGTCTGCCGCGTCGGCGCGCTCTCGGCGCTCTCGATCACGCCCAGCAGCGCGGCCATCTTGTTGTTCAGCCGGATCGGGTAGTTCAGCGGGTCCTGGCTGCTGCGCAGGCGCGGGTTGTACAGCGAGTCCTCGATCGCCGCGAGCTTGCCGAGCAGCGAGTCCGCCGCGGCGCGGACGGCGGCGTCCTGCGTGTGCGCCAGCCGCTCGTTCACCTGGTCGCGGATGCCGCGCACCAGCAGCACGCCGCGGTTGGCGTCCGTGGTCCGGTCGCGCACCCGCATCGCCAGCGCGAACTGCGCCTGCTGGTCGGCCGGGGTCACGCGGACGCGCGGGTCGGTGACCACGGTGAAGCTTTCCGTCCCCACCTCGCGCCCGTCCACCGTCAGCCGTGCGCGGTAGGCGCCGGGCGTGGCGCGCGGGCCGACCAGCCGCGCCGACCAGAGGATGAGCCCGGGGAAGTCCTCGGCGCCCGGGTAGCGCAGGTCCCAGGTGAAGCGGTTCAGCCCCGCCTTCACCGCCAGCTTGGGCTCCGGCGGCCGCGCGGGCGCCTCGTCGTCGTCATCGTCCTCGCGCGGGCCGCCGGGGGGGCGGGCGGCGCGCGCGCTGTCGGCCGGGGTGCCGCTGAAGCTGCGGATCACCCGCCCCTGCGCGTCCAGGAAGTCCAGCGTCACCCGCTCGGCGCGGCGCGGAAGGGCGTAGTAGACCACCAGCCCGCGCCCGGTGCGCACCGCGTCCGCCGGGCGGAAGAGGCGCGGCGTCGACGGCGCGTCCGGCGACACGGCCTGCCGCAGCGGCGAGATGTCGTCCATCACGTAGAACGAGCGCCCGTGCGTGGCCAGCACCAGGTCGTTGTCGCGCACGGTGAGGTCGGCCACCTGCACGTCCGGCAGCCCCTGCCGCAGCGTGCGCCAGTGCGCGCCGTCGTCCCACGACACGTACACGCCGTGCTCCGTCCCCGCGAACAGCAGCCCCGGGCGCCGCGGGTCCTCGCGCACCGCACGCAGGAAGTCGCCATTCGCGATCCCCGTCGTGATCTTCGTCCACGTGCGCCCGAAGTCCTCGGTCCGGTACGCGTACGGCGCCAGGTCGTCCATCTGGTAGCGGTTGGCGGCCACGTACGCCTTTCCCGCGGCGTGCGGGCTGGCCTCGACCAGCGAGATGCGCGCGAAGTCGCCCAGCCCCGGCGGCGTCACGTCGGTCCACGTGGCCCCGCCGTCGCGTGTCACCTGCACCCTGCCGTCATCACTCCCCGTCCAGATCACCATCGAGTCGCGGGGGGACGGGGCGATGGTGAAGATCGTGGCGTACGTCTCCACCCCGGTCTGGTCCAGGGTGATGGGGCCGCCGCTGGGGCCCAGCGTCTCGGGCGCGTGGCGGGTCAGGTCGGGGGAGATGCGGGTCCAGCTCTGCCCCTCGTCCGCCGAGCGCCACAGGTGCTGGCTGCCGGCGTAGAGCACGCGCGGGTTCCGGGGCGCGAGGACGATGGGAAAAGTCCACTGGAAGCGCTCGCGGATGTCGCCCGACGAGTACCCCATCGGGTTCTCGGGCCAGATGTTGATGGCCCGCCGCTCGCCCGTGCGCCGGTCGAAGCGCGTCATCAGCCCGCCATAGCTCCCGGCGTAGAACACGTCCGGCTGGTCCGGCCGCGCGGCGATGTAGCCGCTCTCGCCGCCGCCCACCGCGTAGAACTCGCGCCCGGTGCCGTTGCTGGGCACGCACACGGTGGTGTTGTCCTGCTGCGCGCCGCAGACGTGATACGGGTAGTGGCCCGTGGTGACGACGTGGTAGAGCTGCGCGGTGGGATAGTCCTGCTCGGTCCACGTCTCGCCGCCGTTCCAGCTCACGTTGGCGCCGCCGTCGTTCCCCTCGATCATCCGGCGTGGGTCGTCGGGCGCGACCCACAGGTCGTGGTTGTCGCCGTGCGGCACCTTCACCGGGCGGAAGGTCTTCCCTCCGTCGGTGGACTTCTGGAAGCCGACGTTCAGCACGTACACGGTGGCCGTGTCGCGCGGGTCGGCGTAGATGCGGGTGTAGTAAAAGGCGCGCTGGCGCAGCTTCCGCTCGTCGTTCACCCGCGTCCACGTGGCGCCCGCGTCGTCGCTGCGGAAGACGCCGCCGTCCTGCGCCTCCACGATCGCCCACACGCGCTCCGGCCGCGCGCCGCTCACCGCGACGCCGATCTTGCCCACGGTGCCGGCGGGGAGGCCGGCATTGCGCGTGATCTCCGTCCACGTCGCCCCGCCGTCGGTCGAGCGGAAGAGGCCGCTCCCGGGGCCGCCGCTGGAGAGCGACCACGAGGTGCGGCTCACCTCCCAGAGCGCGGCGAACATCGTGTCCGGCCGGCCGGGGGTGAGGACGAGGTCCACGGCGCCCGACCGATCGTTGCGGAAGAGCGTCTTCGCCCACGTCCGCCCGCCGTCCGCGGTGCGGTAGACGCCGCGCTCGGGGTTCGGCGCGTACGGATGCCCCAGCGCGGCCACCCAGGCGCGGTCGCAGTCGGTGGGGTGGATGCGGATGCGGGCGATGGCCTGCGTCTGCTCGAGCCCCACGTGCGTCCACGTCTTCCCGCCGTCCGTCGTCTTCCACACCCCATCGCCCTGCATGATGTTGCCGCGCAGCTCCGTCTCGCCCATCCCCACGTAGACCACGTCGGGGTTGGCCTCGCAGACGGCGACGGCGCCGACCGACGAGCTGGCGAGCGCGCGGTCGGTCATCGGCTTCCACGTGGTGCCGCCGTCGGTGGTCTTCCACACCCCGCCGCCGGTGGCGCCGAACCAGTACTCCAGCGGCCGCGCGCGGCTCCCGGCCACGGCCTGCGTCCGCCCGCCGCGGTCCGGGCCGATGTTGCGCCAGCGCAGCGCCGCGAAGGTGGTCGTATCCGCCGCTGGCTGGGGATTCGGTGACGCGGGGAGCTGCGGCACCTCGCCCGGCCGCGGCGACGCGCTGGCGGAGTCGCGCTGCGCGGCCGCGGGCCCGGCGGCGAGCGCGGCGGCAAGGGTGACGAGGGCGATGCGCGGGCGGAGCGTGCGCACGGGTCCATCCTCCGGGCGAGCGGGAGCAGGGCGAGTGATGGGCGATTCATCCCCATCACCCGGTGAATCGTATACAGTATGCGGATGAGGATGGGCGCCCTTCCGCGCGGGCGCAAGCGGCGACCGGTCATACGACGATCCGAAGTCCGCGTAGGCGGAATGCGCGCCGTTGTAGCCGCGACTTCAGTCGCATTTTTCGTGTGAGAGCCCGGGTCTTGCGGCTCCTGCGGCAACCGGGTGTGACGTCGTAGCAGGCACCGGCGTGGAACCGTCCGAAGTGTTCATCGCCCGTGACGATTGGGACAGAAGGTTGCTATTCCGGTGCGTTGCCGCGAGATTGAAGGCTGGGAGCCGGCCTCTTTTCCCGGCCCGGTCCGGCGACGTCGCAACGCCCCCGCACCCTGCCTGCCGTCGCCCTCCACCCGAACGGGTCCCCCACCGGACCCCGAGGAGGAGCCATGAACCGAAAATCCCTCCCGGTCGCCCTCGCGGCGGCCACTCTCGCGCTCGGCGCTCAAGCCGCCTCCGGGCAGCAGCGCGCCCAGCCGACCGCCTCCATCGTCTCCAACCGTACCGCCGCTTCACCGCGCGTGGCCTACCGCATCGGCGCGGCCGGCTCGGTGGACGCACGCGCGGCCGACGCGCAGCGCAACGGGCGCGGCGCCGAGGCGCGCGCCATCCTGGCCGAGGGCATCCGCACCGCGCCCACCGCCGACGCGCGGCTGCAGCTGATGGACGCCATGGCCGTGAGCTGGCTGTACGACGGCGACGAACGCAACGCCGGGCTGGCCATGCGGGCGCTGATGGACGAGGCCGCCCGCGCCGGCCGCCCCGACCTGGCCGCGGCGATGCACCTGCGCATGGCGCTGGCCGCCGGCGCGCTGGGCCACTCGCGCGAGATCAGCGGCAACCTGGGCGACCCCGCGCTGGCTTCGCCGTACGGCAACGCGTCGGCCTCGATGGCGTGGTCGATGGCGGGGAAGGCGGACTCGGCGGTGTACTACGCCGGCCTGTTCGAGCAGGCGGCGCGGCGTGACGGCGGCGCGGAGATGCTGGCCGACATGCACGTGGTGAACGGATACGCGCTCCTGTCCGGCGGCCGCTGCGCCCAGGCGCTCACCGACCTCAGCGCGGCAGACCAGGAGTCGGCGATGGTGCTGAGCGGGCTGGCGCAGTGCTACGCGGCGGTCGGCGACCGCGCGCAGGCGCGGGAGATCCGCGCCCGCGTGATGGCGCGCCCCAGCCTGAACCTGTACGACGACTGGGAGGCGCTCACCCGCTGGCAGCTGCGCACCATTCGCTGACCGGGGGATGATCGCAACGAGAAACCGCAGCCCGCCGGAGACGGCGGGCTGCGGTTTTCTGCGTCCTGAGATCGGGCGTTCACCTGTGTCTCAGGAACCACGCACAAAGACGTCATCCTGAGGCCGACCACGCTGCAAGCTGCATCCACGCAGGCGGTTGCAGGCCGAAGGATCCATAGCATGATCGCACGTGAGCCGGGGATGCGCGCCGGGCATTCGGTTGATGCCAAAGACGAAACCGCAGCCTGCCGGAGATGGCGGCTGCGGTTTCGTCGTTTTTTGTCATCGTCCGAACGGATCGGGTAAGAGACTCGCGGCGAACTCATGCTGACGTGCTGGACGGGCTATGGATCCTTCGGCCTGCAACCGCTTGTGTCGATTCGGGTTGCGGCGTGGCCGGCCTGAATGGAAAGTTCGCGGGCTGGCCCCCTCACCGGCGACTAAAGTCGCAGCAACAACCACGGGAAGCCTCGCAAACTGCGCGAGGCTGTTCGGCTCATTCCGCGGCATCGACCTCACGACCGAGTCTCCTTTCATCCTCCCTGGACGCGCGCAGCGCGGGGACGACTCAGGATGACGTCAGCGGGGATTTGGACGTGAATCTCCGTCACTATGGCCGATAGCCGATCGTGGCGTAGAGGCGGAGCTTGTGGCGGTCGGGGGCGTCGAGCGGGTAGCCGGCGCCCGCCATCAGCCGCACGGAGGGGATGCGGAGCACGTTCAGCGGCGGCGTGTCGAACGCGGCCTCGGCGCCGGCGACGCGGTACCAGCCGTCCCACCATCCCCCGCCCGCGCCCACGCCGGCCAGGTACGGCGTCAGCAGGCCGAGATCGGTGCTCACCCGGAACATCCGCATCTCCCTTCCCTGAACGATGCCGAAGCGCGCGGCGGGGAGCGGGATGCGCTGTGACAGGATGGCCTCGTCGAAGAGCTGCCCGCGCGCGCCGCCGGCCACGAACCGCTCCCACGCCGGCGCATCGCCCGACACGCGCCCGTAGGTCAGCTGCCCGCGCGCGTTCAGCCCGAAGAGCCCCACCCCTGCCGCGACGGAGCCCAGCCCGCGCGCCCACGACTCGCCGCCCGTGCGCCCCACCGTGCCGTTCATCGCGGCGGAGAGGGAGAGCGCCTGCGCGCCGCGCGACTGCGTGAGCCCGCCCTGCGCCTCCGCGAAGGCCAGCGTTCGCGCGGACGTCCCCCCGCCGCGCAGGTCCAGCGCCCCCGCGGATACGCCGCCGCGCAGCCGCCGCCGCAGCGCCGACCCGCCCCACGGCTGCTCGGCGAACAGCGTCGCCCCGGCGTAGTCCGCGTCCAGCGAATCCGCGGCGGAGACGAGCGACCTGCGGAGCTGCGACGGGCGATGCCGCATCCCGAACAGGTCCAGCCCGACGGACGGAATCCAGCGGCGGTAGACGAGATTGAGCGCCGCGCCCCGCGGCATCCCCGCGTCCCCGCCGGCGGCGCGGAGGAGGGCGCTCAGGCGGCCGACGGGATCGGCGTTCAGCAGCACCAGCCCCGCCGATCCGCCGTCCGCATCCACCACCGCAGTGGGAAACAGCCGGTTGCGCCGCGGCCCCAGCCCGTATGCGTGCGATGGCGGCAGCGGTCCGCGCCCGAGCGTGTCAGGCTCGCTGACGGCGACGCGCGGCGCGGCGGGGACCAGCGTGGTGTCCAGCGCGACCAGCGGCCCCGCCGCGGCGCCCGCCAGCGGGATGCGCATCAGGTCCATCCCCCGCGCGTGCAGGGCGAGGTAGAAGACGCGGCCGCTGTCCTGCGGCTCCGGCGCCGCCGCCGCGCCGGTGACGCGGGTGAGCGTGCGCGTCTCCCCCGTCGCCAGGTCCAGCGTCTCCACGTTGGCGATCCCGCCACGCTCGGAGACCTCGACCAGCGCGCGGCCGCCGGGGAGGAAGGCGGCGTCGTAGCGGCTGGCGCCGTCGTCGGGGCCGATGCGGCGCTCGGCGCCGGTCGCGGCGTCCACCATCACCATCGCCCAGCGCCGCCCCTCCTGCACGGCCACGGCGATGCCGCGCCCGTCCGGCGACCAGCGCGGGCGGTAGTAGACGCGGTTCGGCCGCGCGGCCACCAGGGTGCGGACCGCGCCGGTGGCCAGGTCCACCGTCACCACGCCGCAGATGCCGCCCGTGCACTGGACGGCGGCGGCCGTGCGCCCATCCGGCGCCGGGTCCGGCCAGCGCAGCGACGCGCCGCGGGTGACGCGGCGCAGCGTCTTCCTTCGCCAGTCCCACACGAACAGGTCCGGGCGGACGGCGCCGTCGCCAAGCGGCTCGTTGCGGGTGAGCAGGATGCCGCTGCCGTCGGGGAGGAAGCGCGGCGCGTCGTGCGGGCGGCCGTTCACGGGAAAGAGCGTGGCCAGCGCGCGCTTCCCCGGGTGGCGGCCCGGGATGTCCGGCACGTCCTCGGGGTCGTGCGCCAGGAGCGCGCTGTCCGCCCGCGCCTGCGCCGCCGAGTCTACGCGCGCGTCCGCGGTGCTCCAGACGACCACGCGCGACGCGGCCGGCGTGGCGCCGCGGAGGACGATGGCCATGAACCGCCCGTCGCGCGAAACGGCGGGGTCGCCCGTTCCCCAGTTCAGCCGCTGCACGGTGTCGCCGACGGCGAGGCCGGCGGTGCGAAGCGCGTTGCGGGCCTGCAGCGCGCGCTCGGTCACGTCCACGGTGAAGCGGCCGTACATCTCCGCCGGGGTGCCGCCGTACACGCCCGCGAACGCCGCGTCGAAGGTCCGGTCGCGCCGCGCGCTCATCCGCCGCCACAGGTTGGGCAGGCTGGGCTCGCCGCGCTGCTGGACGAGCCACTCCAGGAACGCCGACCCGGCCAGGTACGCCATCGACCCGCCGTAGTACCCCTGCGCGGCGCTCAGCTGCTCGTAGCGCGGCAGCTTTCCCTCCAGCGCCCACTGCCGCAGCACGGCCGCGCGGACCACGCTGTACGGCCGCCCGCTCCCGGTCAGCTTTCCCTCCACGTACGTTGCGTATCCCTCGCTCAGCCAGCGCGGCGCCTTCACGGCCAGGGGCCCCAGCTTCACCGGCGCCAGGCGGACGAACAGGCGCTGGCGCGGGTTGCGCGGCGGGCGGGCGAGGTGGGCGATGTGGGCGAACTCGTGCACCGCCAGCTGCTCGGCCGGGTCGCGGGTGCTGCCGAGGGCCGAGCGCGGGTCCGCCGGTGTGGGCCACAGGGCGATGGCCGGCTCGTCCAGGAAGGGGAAGGCGAAGCCGTTGGCCGCGGCGGAGGGGTCCTCGACGACGATGGTGACGCGCGCGGCGGGCGCGTAGCCCACCATCGCGGCGACCTCGGCGTGGATGGCCTCGAGGCGCGGCACCAGGTCCAGCGTCCACGCCTCCATCTCCACCGGGTAGTGCACGGTGAAGTGTTCCGTGCGCACCGTCCGCCAGTCCAGGTGCGGCCGCGTGACGATCTGCGCGCGCGCGGCCGGCGCGCCGCATGCCAGGGCGAGCGCCAGGATTCCGGCGATGATCCGCTTGTGCATCAGGGCCACGGCTGTGCGGGAACGGACGGCTGCGAGCCGGGGATGATGCCGACGGTTTTGCGGCGCCGCAATGCGGAAGGGCGGGTGAAGACGGAAAGGCTGCTGCGCAGGCTGCGAGTCGCTGCCATCCTGCATCGGCGCGGCACTGGCATCAAATCGTACACAAAAGACGTCATCCTGAGGCGGCCACACTATCATCCGAGTCCACACAAGCATTTGCAGGCCGAAGGATCCATAGCCGGTGTCGCACGTGAGTCGGGGGAGACGCATCCGAGCCCTGGGTGCGTCTTACCGGCTCACGTGCAGGGCGATTATCGATCCTTCGGCCTGCAACTTATTGTGTGTACGCAGGTTGCGGCGTGGCCGGCCTCAGGATGACGTCCGTTTCTTGCTGCCTCGATTCGGCCCGTTCTCCTGGCATCGCTGGATTTCGGTAGAAGAGGGAGACTCAGGGAGGCGGGAGCGCGACGAGGATCGCCGTCACGAGGACGACGAGGAGGCCGGCGGCGAGCTCCGCCCCGGCCGTGCGCCGCAGCCGCGAGGGCGATTCGGAGGCTTGCAGCGTGGGGAGGACGAAGCGCCAGTTGTAGAAGCCGATCGCGCCGACGATGGCCAGCAGCGCCAGCTTGGCCAGCAGCATCACCCCGTACCCGGTGCGCCACAGGTCCGGGATGGCGGTGATGTGGAAGAGCGAGTTGACCACCCCCGTCGCGCCCGCCAGCCCCGCCCCCGCGAGCGCCACCGGCGAGAACACCGCCACGATGCGCGCGAAGTCCGCCGTCGCCTTCCCCTCGCCGGCAAAGGCGGCGGCGGGGAGGCCGGCCAGCATTACCGCCGCCAAGGTTCCCAGCCAGACGCCGGCGCCCAGCACGTGCAGCCAGTCCGACGCGATCGCCAGCGCGGTCAGCCGCTCCTCCGCAGCCGCGTGGCCGCTGAGCGCGGGGACGGCGGCCAGGAGGAGCGCGGCCACCGCGGAGCCCATCCACCCCACCGATCGCCCGTGCGGCGCCCGCGCCACCATCAATCCCAGGAAGAACGCCACCGTCGCCAGCGCCTGCAGGATCCACCCGCTCCCCCACACGGTGCCGGTGAGCAGCGCGTTCAGCATCTCCCCGTCGAAGGCGTCGGCGGCGCCGTTCAGGGCCACGCTCTGCAGCCAGAGCCGCGCGAGCAGCGTCAGCAGCGAGAGCGCGGCGGCGGCGGCGGCCAGGTACCACACGCCGTACTCCGCGCGGTCCGCCACCTTCTCCATCTCCCCGCCCCGCAGCCGGCGGATGACGAGGAGATGGAAGGACACGGAGCCGATCATCCCCAGCAGCGCCAGGAACTCCATCCACCGCACCGCCACCGGGAGCGGCGCCGCGGCATCCGAATCCCCCTCGTCCTCCATCGCCCCCGCGTCCGCCGAGGGCTGCCCGTCACCCGGCGCGACGTCGCCCCGCGGCGCGAACCCGGATGCCGCGGCGATGGCCGGCGCGGGCTCCGCCGCCTCGACCGTGAACGCCAGGGTGCCGCGGACCACGTGCCCGTCCGCCGACGCCGCGCGCCAGCTCGCCACGTAGCCGCCGGGCGAGAGGCGGCCGGGGAGGGCGAAATCGAGCGCGTTCGCGTCCGCCGGATCGCCGCGCATCGCCCCGCGCGCGACGACCGAATCGCCCAGCCGCAGCTCCAGCACGGACATCGCCGGGGCGACGGCCTCGCTGAACCGGAGATGGAGAGTGCGCAGCGTGTCGCCCACCGCGGCGTGGTCCGCGGGGCGGGACGACTGGAGCCGCGTGTGCGCCGCCGCGGGGGCGGGGCGCACCAGCGTGGCGGACAGGAGCGCGGCCGCGGCGGCCGCGCGGAAGGGGGCGAGCGAGCGGGGCATCAGTGCGAGTCGGTCATCCCGGCCATGGAATCCATCCCGCCGAGCGGGTGGTGCATCAGGGTCATGTCGTCCAGCGCGCCGTAGCTCCCCATCCGCATGGGCCCGCCGCCGAAGAAGAGGCGGAAGCCGGCGGACACGGCCCAGAAGTCCCCCGGCTCCAGCAGCACCGAGGGGACGGCGCCGCGCTGGCGGGCCACGTGGTTCCGCTGCACCTCCACGAACGGGCGCGTGGCCACGCCGCCGCCGGACAGGTCGTACTCGTAGCCCAGCGAGCTGATCAGCCAGCGGCTGGCGCCCACCGGCTCGGTGTCGTGGTCGTAGCGGAAGAACGCGTCCGACCCCACGGCGCCCAGCCGCGCGTACTCCGGCCGCGTGGCCAGCTCCACGCGGTAGTACGGGCGGTGCCGCGCGATGCGCACCTGCGTCTCGCCCAGCACGGAGAAGAAGCCGCCGCCGTGCGCCGGGTCGCTCACCGACGCCTCGGCCATGGCGTAGATCCCGCCGAACGAGTGCGACCCGGAGTGGCGGATGCTGGCGTTGTACAGTGCGGTGCGCTCCGTCGTCCCCTCGTGGCTCTCGCCCACGCTGCCGAACGACGCGGAGAGCTCCCACGGCGCGGTGGTCCCCGTCCCCCCGAAGCGGCGGGTCACGCGGCCGGAGAACGAGTTGCCGAAGGAGGTGATGTTCCCCACGTCCCACGGCCCGTCGGGCTCCTGCCCGCCGAACACGCCCGCCTCCACGCTCCACGGGCCGGAGAGCCACTGGCCGTTCAGTGTCCAGCGCTCCAGGATCTGCGAAAGGTGGTGGTTGGTGGGATACTTCGCCACCGGGCGCGACATGGGGTCGTCGGTCCCGTACGGCGCGAACCCCTTCCCGGCGGAGAGGGAGAAGGCGCCGCCCGCGACGTTCCACAGATTGAGGCTCACCATCGCCTCGTGCAGGAAGGTGTGCGGGTGGCGCCGGTCGATGAATCCCTCGCCCCACCCGCCGTAGGTGATCTCGCCCCGCGGCTGGGTGAGCGCCTCCAGGTTCAGCGTGGTCCGCAGGGCGAGCGTGGCGCCCGGGCTCAGCACGTTCACCATCACCGCGGGCTGGGTGAGGTACGATTCCGTCTCGTGCAGCGGGCTGTCCGCGTCGCCCGGCGCGGCTCCCGTCGTCATGGCGAACGCCTGCGCCATCCCCAGGAGCTGCCAGCCGCCGCCCAGCTGCCGCATCAGCATCTCGTGCTTCATCCCCGCGTGGCGGCGGCCGCTCATGGCGTCGTGCAGCCCCGCGTGCTGCATCGGCGTGGGGAGCGTGTCGCGGGGCATCTGCATCCCCGGCATCGCGCCCATGTCGTGCCCCGCGTGGGCGTTCCCCGCCGCGTGCGTCGTGTCCGCGGGCGCGGGGGGATGCATCGCCGCGTGCGCGGTGTCCGCCGGCGGGTGCGCGTGGGCGGCGTGCGACGTGTCCGGCCGCACCTGCGCGGAACTGCGCGCGGGTGCGGCGGCGGCGGCCCCGAACAGCAGGGCCGCGGCCAGCTTCTCGATCCTCATCTCCACTCTCGTTGGTGCGAAATCCACGGTTTCCGCGCCCGGGTCACGGGCGCACGATCAGGCCGGGATCGCGCCTCGCGGAGGAGGGGAGAGCGTTGCGATGCAGGGAGATGCGTAGAGATCGGACGCCTGGGCGGGCGCCGCGGCCGGGTCGATCGGGACGGGCGCGTCCACCGTGGTGCCGGACGAGACGGCCGCGAGGCCGCACTGCATCACCACGCCGCAGTCGGCGCGGTGCGCGGGCTCGTCGGAATGATGGGACGCGGGGCGATGCGCGGGGCCGTGCATCGCGTCGTGCGCGGCGCCGTGATGCATCGCGCGCTCCGCGCCGTCCGCGGCCGGGGGGGCCATGGGGCACTGCGCGGCCGCCGCCCGGGTGAGGGCGAAGGCGAGCAGGAACAGGAGCTGGACGATGCGGCGCATGGCCCGAAGCTAACCCCCCGCGCGCGCCCGCGGCAACCTGTGGGGAGATGCCCCCTCGCGCGCCGCCCGGCCGGGCCGCATCTTCCCCGCGCTCGTGACGCAAGTGCTTCGGGAAGAAAGAGATTGGGGATGACGGACAGAGATTCGGGCGGGCGCCTCTCCACCACCGACAGGGTCTACGGCGCCGTCGCGGCGATCGCGATCGTGCTGGCCGTGTTCTTTCTGTTCCGCGGCGGCGGCGCGGATGCGACCAGGGTCGACCGCGCGCCGCGCATCACCATCGAGGACCCGCGCCCCGGCGCCGACGTGGACCAGCCGATGGTGGTCACCTTCAACGCGCGCACCACGCTGCGCCCCGACGGCTCCGACCCCGCTGCCGGCCGCCACGTGCACGCCCGCATCGGCGCCACCGAGCTGATGCCGGGGACCGCGGACGTGCAGCCGGCCGGCGGCACGCGCTACCGCTGGACCCTGCCGCGCCTCCCCGCCGGCGCCGCGAACGTCCGCCTCTACTGGTCCGACGCCTCCCACCAGCCCATCCCCGGCGCCGCCAGCGACTCCGTGCCCGTGACGATCCGGTGATCGCTGATCTCCCGGGCCGCTAGGGTGCCGCGCGGTGGTGCTGCGGCGGGAACCAGATCTGAACGGCCCTGGCCAAGCCGATTCCCGCGACCTCCTGCGGCGGTGCCGCGTGGAGGTCGCGCAGCACCCGCTCTGCCCACGGATACGGCCGCACCGTCGCATGCGATGGTGCGGCTCGCCGGACGCGAACCTCTCCCGCCGTGACGGCCGTGTCGCCGCCGGCCATCCGCACCATCAGCAGGTTGCGCACAGCCTCAGAGAGCGTTTCCGCATCGGCCGAACCGGTCAGCAGGATCACGTCCCGCGGGAGCTGGTCCACCCGGCGGATGATGCGAAAACCGGCCGCCGGTGCGGCGGTGTCCTGAAGCACCACCGTGACGGGTACTCGTGGCCTCCTGCCCTCAGGCGGCGATGCCGCTCCCTGCGCGTTCAGGACAACGCTCGACGCCGCAAGGAGGAGCATGGCAAATCCAGCCATGACGACGTTTCGGCATTTCTGCATTGGCTGATTCCCCGGTCGGCAGGTGGTTACTCGCATACTTTTGCCTCTCCTTCCCACCATGTCTGCCAGGTGATTCCGCCGTCATACGAGATCTCGATGTAGATGTATTCGGTGTGGCAAACTACCCCGCCGCCACTATCTCCCGAGGTTCCGGCTGAGCCGTCGCACGAGCCTCCGCCGGAGTCGAACGTGCCGTACGGATCATAGCCCGGGTCCATGCCGACGTCGGTGAACCCGGTTCCGCCGGGGCTGCCTCCGCCGGAGGCGCATTCGGTCACTGTGCCGCTGTATCGGTACGGGTCGAAGTGATACGCGATGATTCTGCCGTCGTTGTAGATCCAGCACTGCACCTGGACCTGGGCGTTGGTCCACTTGGCCTTTCCGTCGGTGGAAACGAGGTCGGCCCTGCCGACCGGCGCGTACCACGCAAGTCCGGGGAGCGGCCGTGCCATCGAGGTGGCATACCACGCCGTCTCCCATTCGTGGCCCTTGTAGGGCAGATAGGCCCAGAGGTAGAAGGTCCCATTCAGGCCGGAGGGGCAGCTGATGTAGTATCCCCCCAGTGGCAGCGGGGGCAATCCCTGCGCTGCCGCACTTCCCCAGCATGCGAATAGACCCGTAACAAATGCGAGAAGTCGCGTGCCTCTCATAGTTCCTCGCTACGCCGGAGATCAAGTGCTGGACTTCGAATCAATGACGGGCGGTGTCGCGCGCGGCGGCGCGGCGTGCAAGCGCGATCTCGCGTCCGGGAAACGGGAATGCGTGCTCGGCGAGCTGGGCATCCGTGGCGCCGGCGTGGTCCCACATTGGCGCCCAAACCTCTTCAAGGATCGCCTGCAGCTCGGGATCGTCGATGCGCATCAGGTAGCCGCGGTCCGGGCGGTCCGGCGGCACCTGGAAGTACGCCAGGATCTCATCGCGCCGCTCCGGAACCACGCTCGCCAGCAGCCGTTCCAGCGCGGACGCGTCGATTCCCGGCGGCACCTTCGCCCGCGCCGCCGCATCCAGGTGATAGCCCTGCGTCGGCGTCGCGAGCCGCAGTGGCTTCGGTGGCGGTGCCGTCATCGTGATTCCCCGGCCTGGTTGTTCGCAGCCACTGGCGGCCAGCAGCATCGCCGCGACCAGCAGAGCCCTTCGATGTCGTCCCATGTTGCCTCTCAGCGGAAGTATCACGGCGAGAGAGAGCGTCCGTATACTTTAGATCGATTGGCGCGAAAGGCAATATTCCGGTGAGGTGCACTGCCCCACGTCATCCGTTTCCCGCGCTTGACCGGTCCGGAGCGCCTGTCTAGCTTCCAGAGCCTCTCCGGCGGCGGTTTCGCCCACCCATCCGCGAGTCCCACTTTCATGGCATTCTCCCAGCTTCGCCCGCTCGGCATCGGCGAGATCCTGGACGGCGCGTTCGGCATCTACCGGCGCAACTTCACCTCGCTCTTCCTGACCGCGCTCCTCCCGCAACTCCCCATCGTTGCCGTGGTGGGCGCGATGGCGGCGGCGGGCGCGCTCACCGGCGACAACGCGCCCGTTCTCATCCTGGCCGTGCTGGTGCCGCTGGTCCTGATCAGCCTGGTTGTGATTGTGGGCGGCGTGACCTGGCAGTTCTCGCGCGCCTACACCGGGCAGCCGGTGAGCACCGGCCAGGCGATCCGGCGCGGGGCCGAGCAGGTGCTTCCGCTGGGCGCGGCCCTCCTGCTCGTCTGGATCCTGGCTTTCCTGGGCTTCTTCGCGTTCATGATCGGGATGATCGTGATGCTGGCGTCGCTCTTCGCCGTCATCCCCGCGGTGGTGCTGGAGCGGCGCGGGCCCCTCCAGGCCATCTCCCGCTCCTGGCAGCTGATCTCCGGCGGCTGGCTGGAGGTGCTGGTGATCGGCTTCGTGGTGTTCATGCTGCAGTCGCTCCCCAGCTACGCCATGTCGATGGGCTTCTCGCTCGGCGCCCTCATCCTGGGCCCCGAAACCACCGCGGGGAAGGCCGTCTACATCAGCGGGCAGGTGCTGTCCGGGCTGTCCAACACGCTGATCGTGCCCTTCTGGCTGGGGTGCAAGGTGCTGCTGTACTACGACCGCCGCGTGCGCACCGAAGCGCTCGACGTGCAGATGATGACCGAGGCGCTGAACGCCCTCCCCGGCGCGCCAGTCGAAGACGTCGTTCCCGCGCCCGTCCCCGCCGGCCGCCCCATCCCCCGCTGGGGGTGAGCCGACGCCATCATCGAGCGGCGGCCGGGCGTCACCATCCTCCGGCCGCTCCTTTGGATGCGAATTGACACGCTCCGCGCCCCCGCATAGCTTCCGCCCCCCCGTGCGCCGCACCGTTCGCGCGCCCGGCCCCCGCGTTCCCGCGCCGTCCGCACCGCCACCCGTGACCCCTCGCCGCCGCACCTGCCCGGCCGCCCCCGGCCGCGCCGCGCGCCCCGCCGCGCGCCCCGCCGCGCGGAGGGCGTAGCCGTGCCCGCGCCGCTCCCCACCGCCGCCGACGTGCGGAAGGCGGTCGCCACCGTGTACCAGCGGCCCGAGTTCGAGGAGCGCCACGGCTTCGGCGAGTGGTTCTGGCAGCAGGTGGGCCGCTTCTTCGAGCGCATCGGCCGGTGGATGGGGTCGGTCGCCAACCTGCGCAACACCTCGCCGCCGCTGTACTGGACCATCGTGGGCGGGCTCACGCTGGCCGTGGCCGCGGCCATCGCGTACCTGGTGTGGAAGGCCGTCCGCCGCGCCCGCGACGAGGAGCCCGCGGCGAAGAGCGGGAAGCTGTCGAAGCCGCGCACCGCCACCGACTGGGAGGCCGAGGCCGCGCGCCTGGCCGCCGAGGGAAAGCTGCGCGAGGCCGCCGCCGCGCTCTACCAGGCGCTGCTGCTGCGGCTTGACGCGCTCAGCGTCGTCCGCTTCGATGCCAGCAAGACGCCGGGCGACTACCGCATCGAGGCGCGCGGCAACGCCCGGGCCTCGCACGCGCTGGGCACATTCCTGGGCGTGTTCGAGCCGGTGGCCTTCGGCGGGCGCGCGCTGGACATGGACGGGTGGGAGCGGTTGCGCGCCGCCGTGGCCGAGGGAACCGCCGGTGAATAGCCGCCGCGACGTGCTGATCCTCGTCGCCATCCTGGTGGGGGTGGTTCTCCTCACCCTGCTCGCGGGCGGCGGGTCGGGGGCGGGGCCGGGGGGATCGGACCGCCGCGCCTCCACCTACCTCGCCACGCCCCACGGCACCCGCGCGCTCCGCGACGTGCTGGTGGAGCTGAAGATCCCCTCCGACCGCCGCCTGCAGGCGTACGTGGACGCCGACTCGCTGGCGGGCCCGCTGGTGCTGCTGGCGCCGTCGGCCAACCCCTCGCCGGGCGAGCTGCACGGGCTGGCGGCGTGGGTGCGCGGCGGCGGCACGCTCCTCTATGCCGCCGGGATGGGCGAGGACGAGGTGGGCGACTCGCTGGGGATCGCCACCACGTACATCGCGGGCGGCGTGGCCGGCGAGGGCGCCGTCGCCACCGCCGAGCCGGGGCCGCTGACGGAAGGGGTCACCACGGTGGACGGCTTCCGCTTCGGCTTCGAGAGCGGCACGCCGGGGATGCGGAACGCGAAGGTGCTGGCCAGCTCCGGCGGGTATCCGGTGGTGATCGACTACCGGCTGGGGCGCGGGCGGGTGATCGCTTGGGCCGACGCGCTCCCGCTCACCAACACGCGGCTGAAGTCCAGCCACGCAGCCGAGCTCTTCGCGCGCACCGCGGTGGACGCGGCGGGGGGGCGCACCCTCTGGTTCGACGAGTACCACCACGGCTTCAAGAGCGGCGGCAGCGTGGTCCGCGGCACCGCGCGCTTCCTGGCCAGCGAGCGTGCCGGGCACGCGGCGCTGCAGGTGATGGCCGCCATCCTGGGCGTGCTGCTGCTGGTGGGGCGCCGCTTCGGGCGGCCGCTGCCGTCGCCCCCCGCGCGCCGGCGCTCGCCGCTGGAGCACGTGGAGGCGCTGGCCGGCGCGTACCGGCAGGCGGGCGCCCGCGACACCGCGCGCCGCCTGCTGCTGGCGGGAATGGCGCGGCGGCTGGGCCGGCGCACGCCGCACACGCCGGCCGCCGAGGCCGAGCTGCTGCGGCGCCTGTCCAGCCACCCCACGGCGGGCGAGGCGGCGCGGGTGCTGGAGGCGGAGTGGAGGAAGGGGCGGAGCGCCGACCTGGTGGCGCTTTCCCGCGACGTGGACCGCTACCTGGACGAGGTTTCGCGAACGTGAGCACCCTGATGGGCACCCCCCCGGCCGAGGCGGGCCGCGCGCACGAGGTGCTGGAGCGGCTGGACGGCGTGGTGCTGGGGCAGTACGCCATGCTGCGGCAGATGATGGTGGCGCTCCTGGCCGGCGGGCACGCGCTGATCGAGGGCGTGCCGGGAACGGCCAAGACGCTGGCCATCCGCTCGCTGGCGCTGGCGCTGGACCTGCGCTTCGGGCGCGTGCAGTTCACCCCGGACCTGATGCCGACGGACCTGGTGGGCGTGAACGTGCTGGACGAGCTGAAGAAGGAGTTCGTCTACCACCCTGGTCCCATCTTCGCCGACCTGCTGCTGGCGGACGAGATCAACCGCGCCCCCGCCAAGACGCAGGCCGCGCTCCTCGAGGCCATGCAGGAGCGGCAGGTGACGGTCGACGGGAAGACGCGCCCGCTCCCGGTGGGCTTTACCGTGTTCGCCTCGCAGAACCCGGTGGAGTACGAGGGCACCTACCCGCTCCCCGAGGCGCAGCTCGACCGCTTCCTGCTGAAGATCACGGTCGACTACCCCGCCGCCGACGCCGAGCGCGCCATCCTGGACCGCTACGCCGGCGGCTTCAGCGCCGACCGGCCCGACACCTACGGCGTGCAGCCGGTCCTCTCCTCGGGCGACCTGGTGCGGCTGCGGCAGTCGGTGGCGGCGGTGCACGTGGAGCCCGTGGTGCGCGACTACATCACCCGCATCGTCCGCGCGACCCGCGAGGAGCCGAGCTTCGCGCTGGGGGCCAGCCCGCGCGCGGGGGTGGCGCTGTTCCTGGCCGCGCGCGCCGAGGCCCTGCTCTCCGGCCGCGACTTCGTCACCCCGGACGACGTGAAGTCGCTGGCCGGCCCGGTGCTGCGCCACCGCGTGGTGCTCACCCCCGAGGCCGAGGTCGAGGGCCAGCGCGTGGACGACCGCCTCCGCGGCCTCCTCCAGTCCATCCCCGCGCCGCGCCTGGCCACGCAGCAGCCGGGACCGCCGCCGGCGTGACGGGAGATGGGGATCGGGAGATTCGAATCGACAGCCGGCGCTAGATTCCACGCCGAGTTCTCCCCTCCCCCGCGGAGCGGGCGGAGGGGCCGGGGGAAGAGGCCAGCCAGGCGGGCAGGATGCCTCCCCATTGCGTCGAAGGTTCTCATCGACCGAGTTTTCTCCATCCCCCCGTCCTGAAAGCTTTTCGGTGATCCCGATCCCGATTCCCCGCCGCCGCGCCGCGTGTTGAACGTTCTTCCCTCCCGCCGGTTCCTGCTCCTGCTGGCGCTGCTCTCCCCGCTTTTCCTGGTGGGCGCGGCGGCCGCCTTCGCCGCCGACGCCATGCTGCTGGCGCTGTTCGCGCTGGACGCGCTGTGGACGCCCGCGGCGCGGCTGCGCATCGAGCGGCGGGCGCCGCAGCGCATCGGGCTGGGCGCCACCGCGCGCGACATGCTGGTGGTGGAGAACCGCGGCCGGGTTGCCGCGCGCGTCCGCCTGACCGACGACCTTCCCGACATCCTGGTCCGCGAGGGCGACTGGGTGCGCGAGGCCGTGGTCCGCCCCGGCCGCGACGCGGAGATCGGCTTCCCCGTCCTGGCCGAGCGCCGTGGCGACGTGGAGTACGGCGACGTGCACGTGCGCGTCCTGGGCCCGCTCGGCCTGGCCTGGCGGCAGCGGCGCGTGGAACGCGCGGACCCGCTGCGGGTGATGCCGGGGATGCTGGAGGTGCGGCGCTACCGTCTGCTGGGGCTGCACAACCGCCTGCGCGAGGCCGGCTTCCGCCCCGTGCGTCAGCGCGGCGAGGGCGGCAGCTTCGAGTCGCTGCGCGAGTACTCGCGCGGCGACGATCCGCGCACCATCGACTGGAAGGCCACGGCGCGGCGCTCCAAGCTGATCGTGCGCCAGTACGAGGTGGAGCGCCGCCAGAACGTGGTGATCCTGGTGGACGCGGGGCGGCTGATGACGGAGAAGGTGGGCGACCGCGAGCGGCTGGACTACGCGCTGACCGCCGCGCTCCTGCTGGCCGACGTGGCCTCGCTGCACGGCGACCAGGTGGGGCTGCTGGTGTTCGCCGACCGGGTGCAGCAGTACATCCCGCCGTCGCGCGGCAGCATCAGCACGCTGGCCGAGGCGCTGGGGGGCGTGCACGCGCGGATGGTGGAGCCCAACTATCCCGCCGCGTTCACCTATCTGGCGAAGCAGCTGAGGCGCAGGTCGCTGCTCGTCGTCTTCACCGACATCATCGACGCGCAGGCCTCGTCCGCGCTGGTCGCGCACCTGGGGAAGGCGGCCTCGCGCCATCTCCCCATCGCCGTGGCCCTGCGCAACCCGGACCTGGAGGCGACCGCGCAGGTCCCCGCGCGGAGCGAGGCCGACGTCTACCGCCGCGCCGCCGCGGAGGAGCTGCTGCAGGCCCGCGCCGCCGCGCTCACGTCCATGCAGCGCAGCGGCGTCCTCATCGCCGACGCCCGCCCGACCGACGCCGTCCCCACCGTCGTGAACCGCTACCTCGACGTGAAGCGCCGCGGGCTGCTGTAAAGCCTGATCCGGAGATGGGTTCGTGCTTCCGCGCCGCACCCCGCCCAGCGTCATAAAAAGAAGGGCGATCGGAAGACGAGGTGATCGGTGCGGCGCGGCTGTGTGGCCCTCACCCGAAAAAAGGAGCGAGCCGAGACAAACCGCCGTCTCGGCTCGCTCCTTTTTTCGACCTCTCCCAAACTGCTGGGAGAGGTGACTGCGACAGCGTCTTGGGAAAGGTTCACGATCGGACGCGCCGGGGCCACGCAAGCAGAGATGAGCGTGTATCCCGGCGGACGTGCGAGCAGAGTATCGATCCTTCGGCCTGCAACCGTCTGGCCGCGCTCTTCAGGCGATCAGATCCTCCGGATCCTGAGCCTGGTGGCGTATGTGGAGCACGTGGACGGTATCTTCCCGGATCGCGAAGAGGATCTTGTACGAATCGAAGAGTCGCTGACGGATGGTTTCGGCGAAGAACCGGTCTTCGTACGCCAGACCGCACTGCTGGGCCGACACGACAAGATCCCGTATGGCGGATCGGATCCCGTAGTACCACTGGTTCGGGTACTCCGAGCCGGGGTTGCGCGAGCGAAGGTTCTGATAGTGCTTCCGGAGATTGTTCTTGGCCTCGACCTCGATTCTGACCCGGAACACTACGCCTGCTCCGAGATCCCGAGCTCACGTTCGAGAGAGGCGAACGCATCCTCGGCATCTTCGCCGGTTCCCTCGTACATCCCCTGCAAACCCCGCTGGATGCCCACGATGGCCGCGGCGTTGGCCGCCAGATCGAGGAGCTTCTGGTACGCGTCGGCGTGCTGGACCACGAGCTCGGCCTGCCCGTGTACCGTCAAAACCTGGGGACGGCCGGTCACTTTCAGATGCTCCACGTAGCTCCGCGCGTTCCGCTGAAAGTCGGAAAGCGAGTGGATGTCCTTCAGGTTGATCACGTGAGCTCCGGGTGTTCATGAAATTTCATGTTTGAAGCTACCCGGTCCGGCCTCGCGGGTCAACGGCCTGGCCGGCTACCCGGCGGCTCGCCACCCGGGCCGGGGGAACGAGCGATCCCGCACACGACAGCCCGAGGGAGGGATTACTGCGGCTGTCGAGACATTTTGACCAGCGGCCTGACACCGGGTTATCCGGTGAACCCGGGGCTACTCCGCCAGCGCGGCGCCCGCGTGGGCGGCGGAGGTGCGCGTCAGCTCGCGGATCAGGCGGAGCGCGCCGTCAGCATCTTCCGCGGGGAGGGCGGAGAGGAGGGCCTCCGCTTCCCAGACGGCGTCCTGGCGCAGGCGCGCCTCCAGCACGCGGCCGTCGTCCGTCAGCTCCACGCGGATGGCGCGGCCGTCGCGGCTGTCGGCCAGGCGCGCGACCAGGCCGCGGTCCTCCAGCAGGCCCACGGTGCGGCAGGCGGTGCTCTTGTCCACGAACAGCTCGGCCGAGAGCGCGTTCAGCGACAGGGCGCCGCGCTCGGCCAGCACCTCCAGCACGTGCGCGCCGCTCACCGTCACGCCGTACGCGCTGGTCCGGTCGCGCTCGCGCAGCTGCTGCAGCCGCACCAGCTCGCGCAGCGCCCGGCGCAGCTCGCGGGCGGCATCCATCGTCGTCATCGTCACGGGCGCCGGATCCGCAGGGTGGGGGAAATCGCGGGAAGAGCGGGGAAGATGGCGATGCGGGCGCCCGGCCTCAAGCCGCGTCCGCGGATGGGTGGCGCCGCGCGGCCAGGGCGCCCCGGCGGCGCGACTTCTCTTCGTACATCGCCGCGTCGGCGCGGCGGATGGCCTCGTCCAGCGCCTCGCCGCCGGCGAACTCGGCCGCGCCCACGCTCATCATCAGCCGCCGCGGGTCGTCGTCCTCCATCCCCGCGCCGGCGCCCGCCACCGTCTCCTCGATCCTCCGGCGGGCGTCGGCGGCGCGCGAGCCCGCCATCAGCACCAGGAACTCGTCGCCGCCCCAGCGGAAGAGCCGGTCGGTGGGGCGGATCGCCGCGCGCAGCACCTCGGCGGTGCGGCGCAGCAGCTCGTCGCCCGCGGCGTGGCCGTGCACGTCGTTCACCGTCTTCAGGTTGTCCAGGTCCAGCATCACCGCCGCGCCGAACGAGGCGCGCACCGCCTCCATCCCCACCCCCTCGCTCCACGCGCGGCGGTTCAGCGCGCCGGTGAGCGAGTCGTGCAGCGCCACCCGCTTCAGCTGGTCGTGCGCCACCGCCAGCTCGTGGTGCGCGGCGTCGGTCTCGCGCCGGGTGTCTTCCATCAGCAGCACCACCATCCCGTACCCCAGCAGCATCTGCAGCAGCAGGTCCAGGTACGAGTTGTAGCGCACGATGAACCCGGCCACCCCGCCCAACTCCGCGCCGGAGCTGTCCCAGAACGGGAAGGCGGCCGCGTAGAACGCCCACAGCGCGCTCATCAGCGCGAACACCGTTCCCGTGGCCCGGCTTCCCAGCGACGAGCGCGAGCGGGGGAGGCGCAGCAGGAGCCACGCGCAGCACCCCAGCACCACCGCGGCCACCGGCCCCTGCAGCGCCACCACGCGGTTCAGCCCCGACGAGACGAAGACCGACCCCGCCGCGTACGCCAGCGACGCGGGCACGGCCACCCGCAGCACCGCCGCGGGGCGCACGGCGGCGGCGTACGCCAGCGCGCCGGCCAGCAGCGAGGACAGGAAGAGGAGCTTGGCCAGCTGGTACGCCATCCAGCCGGCGCGCGCGGCCGCGCCCCCGGGCGCCCACCCCATGCGGTAGAGGAGGAAGACGGCGAACAGCGCGGCCGACATCCACACCCACGCCAGGCTCCAGGCGCGGAAGTACGGGCGCCGCCGCGCCTGCCCGCGCAGGAGCAGGAAGAAGGCGGCCAGCAGCACCGACCCGCCCATCTGCGTGACGGCGCCGATGAAGGCCACCAGGCTGCCCACGGATTTGTCCATCGAAAAACGCAGGAAGAAGACGGGAGACGGGACGCTGCCCGGAGGGAGATGGGAAGCCGCCGCGTGGAGGAGCCGAAGGGCGCGGCGGTGCGATCGGGATCGCGGTGCAACGATGCCGCGCCGCATCCGCCGGGGCAAGGGGAGCGGTCGTCGCGGGCGGGCGATTTGCCGTCGTACTCACGCATTCCGTGGCGCCATACGGACGGCTGGAGACACGCGGTGTCAGTGCGCCTCGCCCCGGGGCGTTCTCGGGAAGGGGTGGAAACACGCACACGCGCCGGCGTTTCCTCCGCCTGAAAAGCGGCGCTGCTACGGCTCGCGTAGCACCGGGAAACATGCGTTCATTGCGGCGGGAAGCGGGGGCCGGCAGGCTTGCGCCCTCAACGGGACCGTAACAACTTACGAATCCCAGACCAGCACAGATCCGGCGACCCGCACCCCGCTTCACCCCGCCGGCCCCACGCTCCGCGATCCGCGGCCGCCCACCGGCGGCTCCGTCCGAACGAACGTCCACCAGATCGAAGCTCCCGATCACGCCCGGCAAGGAGGGCACCCACCGGCACTCTGTCCGTCCGCAACTCCGAACCCCATTCCAACCGGAGCAGGAGCATGAGGAAGCGAACGTGGTTGCTCGTTCTCGCCACCGCGCTGGCGCTGCGGGAGAACCCCGCGGCGGCCCAGCAGCAGCGCGAGATCAGCGGTACCGTGGTGGCCGCGGCCACCGGCACCGGCCTGCAGGGCGCGCGCGTGAACATCGCCGGCACCACGCAGGGGGTGAACACCGGCCCCGGCGGCGCCTTTCGCCTGAGCGTGCCTGCCGGCGAGGTGCGGCTGCGCGCCTCGCTGATCGGCTACGGCACGCAGGACCTGGTGGTTCCCGCGGCGCAGGCGACCGCCACCTTCCGCCTGGCCACCGACGTGCTGCGCCTGGACCAGGTGGTGGTCACCGGCCAGGCCACCAGCGTGGCACGGCGCAACCTGGCCAACGCCGTGGCCACCGTGTCGGGGCAGGACCTGGTGGAGCGCACCCCCGCGCAGACGGTGGACAAGGCGCTGCAGGGAAAGGTGCCCGGCGCGCAGATCGCCACCAACTCCGGCGCCCCCGGCGGCGGCGTGCAGATCAACATGCGCGGCGTGAACACCATCAACGGCGGATCGACCCCGCTGTGGGTGATCGACGGCGTGGTAGTGAGCGACGTTTCCATCCCCTCGGGGCAGAACGCCGTCACGCAGGCGCTGCCGGGTGACAGCGCCAGCGTCCAGGACGCGCCCACCAACCGCATCTCGGACCTGAACCCCGAGGACATCGCCAGCATCGAGATCCTGAAGGGCGCCTCGGCGGCGGCCATCTACGGCTCCAAGGCCAGCAACGGCGTGATCATCGTGACCACGCGCCGCGGCCGCGACGGGCGCACCTCGGTGTCGTTCTCGCAGCGCTTCGGCGTCAGCACGGTCTCCAACACGCTGGGCTCGCGCTCGTTCACCCGCGACGAGGCGGTGGCGGCCTTCGGCAACAACGCGGCGGCGTTCTTCAACGCCGACGGCACCCCCATCGCCACCTTCGACCAGGAGCGCCTGCTGGCCGGCCACAAGCCGCTGGGAACCGAGACCTCGGCCAGCGTGAGCGGCGGCAACGTGAACACGCGCTACTACCTGTCGGGGCTGCTGCAGAACAACCCGGGGATCATCGACAACACCGGGTTCCAGAAGCAGTCGGTGCGCCTGAACCTGGACCAGGCGCTGGGGCAGCGGCTGCAGGTGTCGCTGAACACCAACCTGCTGCACACCAGCGCCGACCGCGGGCTCACCAACAACGACAACGCCGGCGTGAGCTACTACGTGGCGCTCACCGGCACGCCCAACTTCGTGGACCTGCGCCAGGCGGGCGCCACCTTCCCCAACAACCCGTTCGGCACCAGCAACCCGCTGCAGACGGCGGCGCTGGCGTCGAACGACGAGTCGGTGTGGCGCATGATCACCTCGGGCACGCTGCGCGCCGACCTCACGCGCGGCGAGCACTCGTCGCTGAAGCTGCTGGGCACCGGCGGGGTGGACTACTTCAACCAGGACAACGGGCTGCTCTTTCCGGTGTCGCTGCAGTTCGAGGCGCGCGACGCCCAGCCCGGCGCGTCGATCCTGGCCAACAGCCACAACCTGAACCTGAACGGCAACGCCAACCTGGTGCACACCTGGACCCCGCACGCGGGATTCCAGGTCACCAGCTCGGCCGGCTTCCAGTACGAGGACCGCGACCTGAACACGCACCGCGTGGTCACGCGCGACCTGGTGGCCGGGCAGGGGAACATCAACTCCGGCCCCAGCTCCAGCATCTTCCAGACGCGCGAGCGGGTGCGCGACTTCGGCGTGTACCTGCAGGAAGAGATGCTGGCGCTGGACAACCGCCTGCTGCTGACCGGCAGCCTGCGCGCCGACCGCAGCAGCGCCAACGGCGACCCCGGCCACTACTTCACCTACCCCAAGGCCAGCGCCAGCTACCGGTTCCCCAACCTCACCGGGTGGATGGACGACCTGAAGCTGCGCGTGGCCTTCGGCGAGAGCGGGAACCAGCCGCTGTACGGCAACAAGTTCACGGTGCTCGACGCCACCACCAGCATCGGCGGCGCGAACAACAAGGAGATCGGCGGGATCGTGCTGGGCACCACGGCGGGCGACCCCGACATCCGTCCCGAGCGCCAGCGCGAGATCGAGGGCGGCGTGGACGTGACGCTGCTGGAGGGGCGCGCGCAGCTCGAGGCCACGGTGTACCAGAAGCGCATCACCGACATGCTGCTGCGCCGCACGCTGGCCCCGTCCACCGGCTTCACCACGCAGATCTTCAACGGCGGCGAGCTGAGCAACCGCGGCCTGGAGCTGGCGCTGAACGCCACGCCCATCGACCGCGGCGGCTTCAGCTGGAACTCGCGCACCACCTTCTACACCAACAAGAGCACCATCGAGAGCCTGCCGGTGCCGGCCTTCACCACCGGGGCCTTCGGGTCCACCGCGCTGGGCGTGTTCCGCATCGAGGAGGGGCACTCGGCCACCCAGATCGTGGGGCGCAACGGGCTGGACGAGGACGGCGTGCCCATCGAGGAGCAGCTGGGCGACGCCACGCCCAAGTGGCGGATGGGCTTCAGCAACGAGCTGCGCGCCGGCGCCTTCAGCCTGTACGGGCTGCTGGACTGGCAGCACGGGGGGAACGTGATCAACCTCACCCGCCTGCTGTACGACGCGGTCAGCAACTCGCCGGACTTCGCGCTTCCCGCGGGGGTGTCCACGCCGCGCGCGGTGCCCGACTGCAACCCGCACTGCTCGGGGCTGGAGCGCATCAGCGGCTTCGGCGTGTACACGCAGCAGTACATCGAGGACGCCAGCTACGTGAAGCTGCGCGAGGTGTCGCTGTCGTGGGAGCTGCCGGCGTCGGTGCTGGGCCGGATGCCGGGTACCGTGCACAACGCCAGGCTCACGCTCTCGGGCCGCAACCTGGTCACCTGGACCGGCTACTCGGGGCTGGACCCCGAGGTCAGCAACTTCGGCAACCAGCAGATCGCGCGCAGCGTGGACGTGGCGCCGTTCCCGCCCAGCCGCAGCTTCTGGCTCACCATCAACCTGGGGCTCTGAGCCATGACCTTCCTGAACTTCCGCGGGCGCGCCGCGGCGGGGGCCGGCCTGCTCGGAGCGGCCCTGGCCCTGGCGGCGTGCAGCGCCAGCGACCTGGACGTTCCCGAGTACAACAACCCCAGCATCGAGCAGCTGGAGACCAACCCCACCCCGGCCGGGATCAAGGCCGCGGCCGTGGGGATGCTGCTGGGCGCCAAGTCCGACATGACCGGGCGCACCGGCTACATCTCCATGCTGGGGATCGTGGGGCGCGAGTCGTACACGCTGGACGTGTCGGACCCGCGCTACGTTTCCGAGCTGCTGGTGGGGCCGGTGACCAACAGCGGCGCGTTCGGCGCCGGGCTGTGGACCGCGCGCTACGCCGACATCCGCCTGGGCAACATCATCCTGCACGCGCTGGACAAGGTGGAGGGGATGAGCGACGCCGAGAAGGCGGCCGTGCGCGGGTTCGTGAAGACCATGCAGGCGTACGACTTCCTGCTGGTCATCAACACCCGTGACGTGAACGGCGCGCCGATCGAGGTGGACCAGCCGCTGGGGAGCGACCTGGCACCCATCGCCAGCAAGAGCGCGGTGTTCGCGCACATCGTGTCGCTGCTCGACGCGGGGCGCACCGACCTGCAGGCGGGCGGCGCGTCGTTCCCGTTCATCATGAGCTCGGGGTTCGCGCGCTTCTCCACGCCCGCGTCGTTCATCACCTTCAACCGCGCGCTGAAGGCCCGGGTCGACGTGTACACGCAGCAGTACGCCACCGCGCTCACCGACCTGAACGCGTCGTTCCTGAACACCGCCGACTCGCTCAGCGTGGGCGCGTACAACACCTACGGGAGCGGCTCCGACGCGCCCAACGACCTGGCGGGGAGCGACGTGATCTTCGCCCATCCGTCGGTGGTGGCCGACGCCGAGCACAAGCCCGACGCCACGCTCGACAACCGGGTGCTGGCCAAGGTCACCACGGTGGACGAGCGCTCGCTCTCGGGGGTGAAGAGCGACAAGGCGTTCACCATCTACGCCAGCAACGCCTCGCCGGTGCCCATCATCCGCAACGAGGAGCTGATCCTGCTGCGGGCCGAGGCGCGCTGGTTCACCAACGACAAGCCGGGGGCGATGGCGGACCTGAACTTCATCCGCACCACCTCGGGCGGGCTGGCGCCCATCGCCCAGCCGGCGACCGACGCGGCGTTCATCACCGAGCTGCTGAAGCAGCGCCGGTACTCGCTGCTGTTCGAGGGCGGGCACCGGTGGATCGACGCGCGGCGCTTCGGGCGTCTGGCGGACCTGCCGCTGGACCTGCCCAGCCACATCCGCATCGCGGCCTTCCAGGTGCCGCTGTCGGAGTGCCAGTCGCGGAACCTGCCCTCGCCGTGCGCCGCCACGCCGTGAGGCATTTCGGCTGACGGGTGATGGCGAACGCGGCCGCCGCTCCGGGATCCTCCGGGGCGGCGGCTTCGTTTCTCCGCGTCCCCGGCATCGCTGGATCTCACGCGGAGACGCGGAGACGCGGAGGTCCATGGCCCACATCTCCGCGCCTCCGCGGCTCCGCGTGAGCCCGTCTTTCTCCTTTCACTCTCGCACCTTCGCACTCTCGCACTTTCGCACCTTCCATCCTCGCGCCTTAGAATTGCAGACGCCGGAGCGCACAGGACGACACGAAAACGGGACGGGTGGATGCCGGAGCGAGTGACGATCTACCGGGCGGCGTGGGTGCTTCCCGTGGCCACGGAGCCGGTGCGCGACGGGGCGGTGATGGTGGGGACGGACGGCCGCATCGCCGCCGTGGGCCCGCGCGCGGCCATCGAGCCGCCCGACGGCGCGGAGATCGTGGAGCTGGGGGATGCGGCGCTCCTCCCCGGGCTGGTGAACGTGCACGCCCACCCCGAGCTCGCCCTCTTCCGCGGCGCGCTGGAGGACCTGCGCTTCCGCGACTGGATCCTGCGGCTGGTGGGGACCAAGCGCGCGGCGCTGGAGGATGGGGATTACGACGTAGCCGCGCGGTGGACGATGGTGGAGTGCCTGCGCGCGGGGATGACCACGCTGGCGGCGACGGAATCGTCCGCCGCGTCGGTGGGCGCGCTGAAGGAGGCGGGGATGCGCGGCGTCGTCTACCGCGAGGTCTTCGGCCCCGATCCGCGGGTCTGCGACGAGTCGATGGCCGATCTCCGCATGGCCGTCGATCGCCTGCGCGGAGAGGAGACGGAGCTGGTGCGGATCGGCATCTCCCCGCACGCGCCCTACACCGTCTCCGACGCGCTCTTCGCCGCCGCGGGGAGATACGCGCTCGACGAACGTCTCCCCATCGCCATCCACGCCGGCGAGTCCATCCCCGAGCGCGAGCTGGTGACGCGCGGCGAGGGCGACTTCGCGCCGGGGCTGCGCGCGCGGGAGATCGCCACGCCCCCGCGCGGGCGGACCACGGTGGAGATGCTGGACCGGCTGGGCGTCCTGGCCGCGCGCCCGCTCCTCATCCACTGCGTGCTGCTGGAGTTCGACGACGTGGTGCGGCTGGTGGACAACGACTGCGCCGTCGCGCACTGCCCGGTGGCGAACGCGAAGCTGGGCCACGGCATCGCCCCCTATCCCGAGCTGCGCGAGGCCGGCGTACGCGTGGGGCTGGGGACGGATTCCGTCGGCAGCAACAACCGGCTGGACCTGCTGGAGGAGGCCCGCATCGCCTCGCTCCTGCACCGCGGACGGCTGGCTTCGTACGACTTCCTCTCCCCCGCGGACCTGCTGCGGCTGGTGACGATCGACGGCGCGCGGGCGCTGGGGATGGAGGAGCGGATCGGCACGCTGGAGCCGGGGAAGGACGCCGACCTCTGCGCCGTCTCGCTCGCGGCGCCGCACGTGCGGCCGGTGCACGACCCCGTGGCGGCGCTTTTCCACGCCGCGCGGGGTACGGACGTGGTGATGACGGCGGTGCGCGGCCGCGTGCTCTACCGCGACGGCCGCGTGCTGACGCTGGACGAGGCGGCGCTGGGCGAGGCGATGGAGGAGCCCGCGCGGCGCGTGCGCGAGGCGCTGGCGTGAGCGCGCTGCCGCGGATGGCGGGCGCGGAGCTGATGGACGAGCCCGCGCAGGACCACACCGAGCTGTCGAAGTCCTTGGAGGACCTGCGGCGGGTGAACCGCTGGCTCGGCGGCACGCGCGTCGTTCTCCATCACCTCGGCGATCTCGTCCGCCGCCACCCGCGCGCCGGGTACCGCATCCTCGACGTGGCCACCGGCTCCGGCGACATCCCGCTGGAGATCGCGAAGTGGGCACGCGCGGAGGATGTCGCGGTGCGCATCGTGGCCACGGACAACCACGCGACCACGCTGGAGATGGCGCGCGCGCACACCGCCGCCGAGCCCGCCGTCACGGTGGAGACGGCGGACGCGCTGAAGCTGCCGTACGCGGACGACTCGTTCGACGTCGCGCTGATCTCCACCGCGCTGCACCACTTCGACGACGAGCGCGACTGCGTGCGCGTGCTGCGGGAGATGCATCGCGTGTCGCGCATCGGCCTGGTGGTGAACGACCTGGCCCGCTCGCGGACGGCATTGCTTGGGGCGAGACTGCTGGCGGCCACGGTCTGGCGCACGCACCCGGTCACGCGCCACGACGGCCCGCTCTCCGTCCGCCGCTCCTTCACCCCGGACGAGCTGCGCGCGCTGGCGGCCCGCGCGGGTTTCGCGAAGGCGATGGTCCACGCGCACTTCCCGTTTCGTGTCGCGCTGGTGGTGGAGAAGGAGTAGGGGGCGGATAGTCGAGAATGGCGCGAGGCCGCGGCTTAGCCGCCCTTGGATTTGCGGCGGAGCGATCCAGCCGATGGACGAACGAAGGGGGAGATGAGCATTCCGCGCGAAGCACGCGAGGTCGTGGTGGTGGGCGGCGGGCCGGCGGGATCGGCGACGGCCGCGTGGCTGGCGAGTGCCGGCCACGACGTGCTGGTGCTGGACCGCGCCCGCTTCCCGCGCCGCAAGCCGTGCGCGGAGTGCGTGAACCCCGCCGGCGTCGCCGCGCTCCGCCGCCTGGGCGCCTGGGACGCGGTACGGGCCGCCGGCCCCGCGCGGCTGGACGGCTGGCGCATCGGAGCGCTCGGCGGCCGCTCGTTCGACGGGTGCTTCCCCGGCGCGGTGCACGGCGTCGGCATCCCGCGCGAGGTGCTGGACGACATCCTCCTGCGCCACGCCGAATCGCGCGGCGCCGAGGCGCGCACCGGCCTGCGCGTCACCGGCCTCCTGCGCGACGCGCACGGCCGCGTCACCGGCGTCCGCGCGCACGGAGACGGTGGCGAGTGGGAGATCGCCGCGCGCCTCGTCGTCGGCGCGGACGGGCTGCGCTCCGTCGTCCTCCGCCGCCTGGGTCTGCTCGCCCGCCGCCCGAAGCTGCGCAAGCTGGCGCTCACCGCGCACGTGGCGGGCTTCGACGGCGCCCCCGCGCGCGGTGAGGTGCACGTGAGCGGTCGCGGCGCCTGCCTCGGCATCGCCCCCGTCGGTGGCGGCTTGGCGAACGTGACGGTCGTGGTCCCGGAGGAGCGGTCGAAAGAGGTCGCCGGCGATCCGGGCGGCTACTTCGACGCGGCGCTCGTTCGATACGGCTTTCCGCAGCTGCGCAGGGTCGACGAGGTGATCGCCACGGGCCCGTTCGACTGCCCCATCCGCAGCGCCGTGGCGGATGGCGCGCTGCTGGTGGGCGACGCGGCCGGATACTACGATCCGTTCACCGGCCAGGGCATCTACCGCGCCCTCCGCGGCGGAGAGCTGGCCGCCGACGCCGCGCACGCCGCCCTCCGCGCGGGCGACACTTCGGCGTCCGCGCTGGCGCCGTACGAGCGCGCCCGCCGCGCCGCGTTCGGCCCCGGCGAGCGGATGCAGCGCATCGTCGAGGCGTTCGTCTCGCGCCCGCGGCTGCTGGGCGCCGTGGCCCGCCGCTTCACCGCCCGCCCCGCCCTCGCCGACGCCGTCATCCGCGTCACCGGCGACGTGAGCCCCGTCGGCTCGCTGTTCACCCCGCGCGTGCTGGCCGGGCTGGTGTGGTGATGGCCGGAGGCACCGGGAATGGAATTCCCGGGCAACAAAAGCACGAAGTCCCTCCGGGACTGCCACCTCGCTTCCCGGCGCGCCGAAGGCATCTCTCCGCAATGAGTTCTCCCCTCCCCGCGGAGCGGGCGGAGGGGCCGGGGAGGGGGCCCAGCCAGGCGGGCAGAGCGCTTCTTTTGTGCTACGATCCAGCCTCACGATTCGGTAGATGCAGATCCACGACGTGACCCGCCCGGTGCGCGCGGGGATGCCGGTGTGGCCGGGCGATCCGCCGTGCCGCGTGGAATGGGCGGCGCGGGTGGCGGACGATGGCGCCAACGTCGCCGAGCTGTGCCTGAGCGCGCACACCGGCACCCACGCCGACGGCCCGTACCACGTGCTCGAGGACGGCGCGCGCATCGGCGAGGTGCCGCTGGACGCGTTCATCGGCCCCGCGCACGTGCTCGACGCGTCCGCCGCCGGCGCGATCGGAGCGGAGTGGATCGAGGCGCAGCTCCCCAGCGACTGCGAGCGGTTGCTGCTGCGGACGGGCGCGTGGGGCGATCCGGACGCGTTCCCGTCGTCGTGGCCCGCGCTGACGGAGGATGCGGCGCGGCTCCTCGTCGATCGCGGCGTGCGGCTGGTGGGGACGGACGCACCCTCACCCGATCTGGTGAACGCGCACGACCTGCCGGTGCATCGCGTCCTCCTCGGCGCGGGCGTCGCCATCATCGAAAACCTGCTGCTGGACGATGTAGATCCGGGGGAGTACGAACTCGTCGCGCTGCCGCTGCGCTTCATGGAGGCGGACGCATCCCCCGTCCGCGCGATCCTGGTGCGGCGATGACGGCGGCGATCCGCAGCCTGCTCGCTCCCAATCCCGGCGCGATGACGCTGGATGGGACGCGCACCTACATCGTCGGCCGCGATCGCCCCGCGGTGATCGACCCCGGCCCGGACGATCCCGCCCATCTCCGCGCCATCCTGGACGCGCTGGGCGGCGCATCTCCCACCGCCATCCTCCTCACCCACTCGCATTCCGACCACACCGCGGCGGCCCCCGCGCTGGCCGCGGCAACGGGCGCGCCGGTGATGATCGCGCGCGGGTCGCATCTCAACCCGGAGGGCGATCTCATCTCCCGCTGGCTGGAAGAGGGCGATGAGATCGAGACGGACGCGGGCGCGCTCCACGTCGTCCCCACGCCGGGGCACGCGCCGGAGCACGTCGCTTTCCATCACTCCGGATCGGGCGCGCTCTTCGTCGGCGACACCTTCATGGGCGGGCTGGACACCACGCTCGTCTCGCCACCGGAGGGCGATCTGGCCGCGTACCTCCGCTCGCTGGAGCGCATCGCCTCCCTTGCTCCCTCCATCCTCCATCCCGCCCACGGGCCGGACATCGCCGACCCGGCGGAGGCGGTCGCGCGCTACCGGCGCCACCGCGAGGAGCGGATCGCGCAGGTGGTCCGCGCATTGCGGGCCGCGGGCCCGTCGCGCACCGGTGACCTGATCGACGCGGTGTACGGCGCGGAACTGGACCCGCGGCTGCGGCTGGCGGCGGAGGGGTCGCTCACCGCGATCCTCGGCTACCTGGCGGCGGAGGGCCGCGCCCGCGCGCTCCCCGGCGGCCTCTTTCATCTATTGGACTGACGACCGATGACCGATCCCAACGACGCCGCGCTCCGGGCCGCCCTCGGCGCGCTCCGCGAGAAGGCGGTGGACGCGCACCTCCGCTTCCTCTCGCACCCGCTGCTCGAGGGGCGCGCCCCCGGCACGCGCGGCGGCACGCTGGCCATGGAGTACATCGCGGCGCAGCTGGAGCGGATGGGGTGCGAGCCCGTCAATCACTCGTGGCTGCAGCCCGTGCCGATGGTGGGGATGGACCCGCATCCCCATCTCACCCTCGATACCCCCGCTGGCCCCATCGACCCGGCGTACAGGGACGATTACGTGCTGGAGGCGGGCATCCCCCAGCCCGAAGTCGGCGTCGACGCGGAGCTGGTGTGGGTGGGATACGGGATCACCGCGCCGGAGTACGGGTGGGACGACTTCAAGGACGTGGACGTGCGCGGCAAGGTGCTGCTGGTGCGCGTGAACGATCCGGGTACCGAGGCCACGCCCGGTTTCTTCGGCGGGAAGGCGCTGACGTATTACGGGCGGTGGACGTACAAGTACGAGGAGGCGTCGCGGCGCGGGGCGGCCGGGGTGCTGCTGGTGCACACCGACGAGTCCGCCGGCTACGGCTGGAACGTGGTGCGCACCTCCAACACCGGCGAGCAGTTCGACCTGGCCGGCGACCCCGAGTTCCCGCTGGGCGTGCGCGGATGGATCTCGCAGCCGGCCATCCGCCGCGCGCTGCAGGCGGCCGATAAGGATCTGGACGCGCTCGTCGCCGCGTCCGAGCGAAAGGACTTCCGCCCGGTGCCGACGGGGATCCGCGTCCGCGCCCGCGTCGCCAGCGACCTGCGCGAGGTGGCGACGGCGAACGTGGTCGGCTTCATCCCCGGAAGCGACGCGGCGCGGCTGAACGAGGTGGTGATCCTCTCCGCGCACTACGACCACCTGGGCGTCCGCACCGGCGATGGTGGCGAGCGGCTGGTGTACCACGGCGCCTACGACAACGCGAGCGGCGTGGCGCTCCTGCTGGCCGTGGCCGAGGCGCTGGCGTCCGCGCCGGAGCGGCCGCCGCGCCCGTTCCTGGTCGTGAGCACCACCGCCGAGGAGAGCGGGCTGCTGGGGGCCGAATGGTACGTGCGGCATCCGCTCTATCCGCTGGGCACCACCGCGGCCGTGCTGAACGTGGACGGCGCCAACCTGTGGGGGCCGACGGAGGACATCGCGCCGCTCGGCACCGACCGCAGCGACCTGGGCGCCCTGGTGCGCGCCGCCGCCGCGGCGGAGGGGATGGAGGTGGCGCCCGAGCAGCACCCCGAGCAGGGGATGTTCTTCCGGCAGGACCACTTCCCGTTCGCCCGCTCCGGCGTTCCCGCGCTGGCGATGGACCACGGGCTGCGCTACGTCGGCCGCCCGGAGGGGTGGGGGATGGAGCGCTACGACGAGTTCAACACGCAGCACTACCACCAGCCCAGCGACGCCTACCGTCCGGACTTCGACTATGCCGGCGCGGTGCAGCAGGGGCGGGTGATGTTGCGCACCGCGTGGGCCGCCGCCTCGGCGCCCGGCCTGCCGCAGTGGGCGCCCGGAAGCGAGTTCAAGCGAGTGTGATCTCCGTCCGATGTGTTCCGCCGCTGGCGGCGTAGTCGCGCGTGAAAGCGGCCACTGGTGGACATTGTGCACGGACGCGGATCCGTTTACCTTTCCCGCATCGAAATCGCAGCGGCGGACAGGATGCGGGGAGGTGGATGATGCGGTTCAACACGGGGATCTACACGCCGCCCGAAGCCGCGGCGCTCCTGCACGAGAAGCCGGAGACGGTGCGCCGCTGGGCCTTCGGGTACACGCGGCAGCGCACGGGCGGAAAGACCGGCCATCCTCCGCTCATCCGCACCGAGCTGCCGGTGGTCGAGGGCGAGCGGACGCTCACCTTCGTGGAACTGGTCGAGCTGCTGTACGTCCGCGCGTTCCATGACGCGCGGGTGGGCTGGAGCACGATCAGGGAGGCGGCGAGTGTCGCCGCGCGGCTGTTCGCGACCGACCATCCGTTCGCGCTGCGGCAGGTGTACCTCGACCCTGGCAGCTTCCTGTACGCCGCCGTCGAGGAGGCGGACGGGACGGAGGCGCTGATCGAGCTGCGCGGGCATGGGCAGCACGCCATCCCGCAGCTCGTGAAGCCGTACCTGGACCAGCTCGAGTTCGGCACCGACGACGTGGCGTCGCGCTGGTGGCCGATGGGACGCCGCGGCGGCGTCGTGGTCGACCCGCGCATCGGCTTCGGCGCGCCGGTGATCGAGGACACGGGCATCCGCACGGGGACGCTCTGCGACGCTTTCACCGCGGAGCGGGCCACGCACGGCAAGATGGCGCTGGAACGCGTGGCGTGGCTCTACGAGCTGAAGCCCGCGCAGGTCGAAGACGCGCTCCGGTTCCACCGGTGGCTGAAGGCGGCGTAGTCCTGCTCTTCGACGAGAACATGCCCCAGCGCCTGGCGCGCGCACTGCGCCAGGAGTTGGGGGAGAACGCGTTCCACGTCTGCGATGTGCTGGACCGCGGAACGCCGGACGAGGCCGTGCTCAGGCACGCGGGCGAGCGCGGCTGGTGCTATCTGGGGTCCGACCGTAAGATCCTGAAGCGGCCGCACGAGCGCGCGGTGATCGCCCAGCTGGGGATGGGCACGTTCTTTCTGAACGACACCATCCAGGGCTCCTGCAAGATCATCTCGACGGTGGTGCGGCACTGGCCCGCGCTGAAGCGTCTCGCGCAGACGCAGCCCAGGCCCTTCCTCTACCTCGTACGCGAAACCCGGGTGCTCCCGCTCCGGCGGAGGCACCTGGGTTCTTCGTGATGGACGACGTTCCATCATGAAACCGGCCGATCGAGCGTAATTCTCACACTCCCGCCGGCTTGCGGCGCTTGCCGGCGCGGCGGACGGCGGATTTCGCGCGGGCGGCGGAGGCGGCGAGCTCGGCGCGCGCGGTGTCGTCCGCCTGCTCGCCGAAGCGGGCGCGGAGATACAGGTCCACCGCGCGGGCGGCATCGTCCGCGCCCGGCGCCTCCTCGCGCGCCAGCGTCCGGGCGAAGGCGAGCGGCCCATCTCCCGTCTCCCCGATCCACCCCGCCCGCGCGTACGCCCGGCGCAGGGCCAGATAGGTGCGCGACTCGGGCGCGAGGCGGCGGCGGCGCCGGCCCCGGGCGCGCAGCAGGAGGACGAGCACGCCCGCGCCCGCGATCACCAGCACCCACCGTCCGGAGATCCGGATCGGCGCACGGCGCCCGGGGGCGGTGGCCGGGCGGTCGTCGCGCGAGAACATGGACCCGATGCCGCGGAAGACGGAAATCTGGCGCTCCATGTTGTAGTCGATCACCCACTTGTACCAGCGGTACTCCATCCCGTCCATCCACAGCCGCGCGGGCCACAGCCACGACCCCTCCGTTCCCCGCGCCACCAGCTCGCCGCGGTCCGGCGGGGTGGCGTCGAACGGCACCCATCCCCACTCCGGGAACCAGACCTCCACCCACGAGTGCGCGTGGTTTCCGGTGACCGCAAGGTAGCGCCCGTTCTGGTTCCACTCGCCGCCCAGGAAGCCGTTCACGTTGCGCGCGGGGATCCCGCGCGTCCGCAGCAGCACCGCCAGCGCGGTGGAGAAGTACTCGCAGTGCCCGGCCCGCCGCCGGAAGAGGAAGCCCTCGATCGACGCGTCCGACGCGGACGAGGGCAGGTCGAGCGTGTAGCGGAAGGTGTCGTGCAGCCACGCTTCGATCGCGCGCACCTGGTCGATGCGCGCCGTCCGCCCCGCCGCCAGCGAGTCCGCCAGCCGCCGGACGCGCGGATCGAGCGCGGGAAGCTGGAGATACGGGCGCAGCATCGGCCCGTCGGGCTCCGTCGCCATCCGCAGCTCCTCGTCCGTGGGCCGCGCGGCGGTGGTGGTGACGGTGTAGACGGGGTTGTCGGAGCCGGAGAAGAAGACGTCGTTCGCCCCGCCGCGGTAGACGTGGATGGCCGAGCGCGGGGCGACGCCCAGGACCGGCTGGGGCCCGAAAAGGACGTCGGCGCCCGGCGGCCCGCCGAAGATGCGCATCCGCCGGAACGGCCCGCCCCAGCGCCGCGCGTACTCCATCGGCGGCATGTCCGACGCGAAGAAGCCGGCGGAGCGCGACCAGGTGTTCCCGTCGAAGGCGTTGAAGGAGCGGCCGCGCCAGTGGATCCCTCCGGCGTCGGCCGGCGGTCGGTCGGGGAACTCCACGCGGAACATCACCTCGGGGTTGCTGGCGATGCGGCCGCCGAACTCGCCGATGGAGACGCGGTCGCTGAAGCCCGCCATCTCCCCCGCGCCCGCGCCGCGCCGCCCCTGCACGTTCCAGGTGCGCGGCAGGCGGGGGAAGAGGACGAACACCGAGGCGCTCATCGCCAGCGTAACCCCCGAGAGCGCCGCGGTGGTCCACAGGAAGCCGCGTCCCACCCGCACCGGCGCGCCGCCGCGGAAGCGCTCGGACTCGCGGCGGAGGTGGCCCACCATCATCGCCAGCACCGAAAGCGCCACGTAGGCCACGAACCCCGCGCCGAAACCCAGCCCCGGGTAGTACGCGGTCGCGGCGATCAGCAGGGCGAAGGTGAGCGAGTACAGGCGCATGTCGTTGTGCGCCTCCAGCGGCCGCAGCGCCTCGCCGCCGATCAGGAACAGCAGCATGGCGATGACGCCCGGCATGAAGTCCAGCCGCAGCACGAAGGCGCCGTAGACGAGCCAAGCGAAGAGGAGCAGGATGCCAGCGCGCGTGGCCCGCTCGATCCACGCGCCGGCGCGCGGTCCCGGCAGCCACGCGAACGAGATGGCCAGCGCCGCGGCCGCCGCCGCGACGGAAAGGGTGACGCTGCCGCCCGCCGCGTACGCCGCGAGCGAGGCCAGCGCCATGGCGCTCACCAGCCGCCGGTGCAGCCGCGCCAGCTTCACCGCCCCTCCCGCTCGGCCGCGTACACGTCGCCCCAGCGCCCGCGGCCGCCCGCCCGCGCGGTCACCAGCACGCATTCGCCCGCGGGGACGGGCGGGTTCGGCGCGGGCGCGTCCGCGCGGATGCGGGCGCGGGCCAGCGCGTCCAGCACGCGCTCCAGCTGCGCCGCGCCGGTCCCCGGGCTCACGCGCGCATCCGCCGTCGCCAGCGCGAACGGCTCGCCACGGCGCGACGCCGCGCCCGCCAGCGAGGCGGCGATCTCCACCGCGCTTTCGGCCAGCCCGCCCGGCTCGGCGCGCAGGTCCAGGCAGATCCAGAGCGCGCGCGAGCGGTCGCGCTCGTACTCGCGGATCACCGGCTCGCCACGCCGCGCCGTCGTCCGCCAGTGCACGTCGCGCGGGTCGTCGCCGGCGCGATAGGGGCGCAGCCCGCGGTACTCGCCGCGCGCCCCCGCCGCCCCGGCGAAGCTCTCGCCCGCGCGGCGCACCCGCTCGCCCGCGGGGCGCGGCTCGCGCACGGGCAGGTCGTGGCGCGGCCAGACCACGGCCTCGCCGGGGATCTCCACGTCGCGCTCCTTGCGGAACAGCCCGAAGGGGAACGACGTCGCCAGCGTCACCGTCTCCAGCGGGAACACGCCGCGCGTGGTGAAGACGACTTCCGCGCGCGCGACCGCCGTGGCCCCCGGCTCCACCGACGGCACCCAAGCGCGCCCGGGGAGCGCGGCTTCCCCGACTTCGACCGCGAGCGAGGGGAGGCGCCGCTTGTCGTTGCGCACCTCGTAGGCGATGCGCGCGGGGTGCCCGGCGGTGAGCCCGCGCGGCGGCCGGCGGCGCACCTCCACGCGGCGGATCATCTGCTCGCTCAGCCACCCGCTCAGGGTGATGAAGCCGAGCATCGCCCCGAGGACGAGGTAGAGCAGGTTGTTGCCGGTGCCGACGGCCGCGAAGCCCAGCAGCAGCGTGCCGCAGGTGAACACCCCGCCCGCGCGCGAAAAGCGCAGCCGCCGCGGCGGCCGGAACCACCGGCGGATGCTCTCCGCCTGGCGCGAGAAGCGCTGTCGCGACGAGGCACTGGTGAGAGACTCCATCAGATCTCTACTATGCGGTCGCCGGGTGCACCGTTCGGCCGCTCGCGTCGTCGGTCGGCGCCCGCGCTGGAATCCATCCGTTCGGCATCTCCATCCCCATTCTTCATTCCTGGAGCCATGATGCGACCCGTCCCCCTGATCGCCTTCGCGGTGCTCGCCGCCTGCGCACGCGTTCCCGAAGTCGGCGGCGCGCCGGACCGCGCACCGTCTCCCCCCGCCGCTGCGTCTCCTCTCGCCGACTCCGTCGTCCGCGCGACCCGGCTCCCCGACGGCTATTTCACCGTGTTCGACAGCATCACCGTGGACGTGGACGGCGACGGTGTGGCCGAGCGGGTGGAGTTGAGCGCCGACGTGGGGCTGGACGAACACGGCCACGTGGACTGGGACATCGATCCACCCGAGTGGCGGGTGGTGGTACGCGACGGCGCCGAGAGCTATGCGCTCTTTCGGAGCAACCAGCCGGCAGCAGCCGCGTTCTGGATCGTGCGCGAGGATTCCACTCGCCCGCCCGCCATCCTGGTGCAGGCCAGCACGCTGTACGTCGGCGGCGGCGGAACGCAGCTGTCGCGCTTCGTGTTCGACCGGTCGCGCGGCGGCTACGTGCTGGAAGGAAAGGTCGGCGCGCGCGGCCCTCGCGCCTGGTACCGCGGCCCGCGGGAAATGGAGGACCTGCTGCCGCCCACCTCCTGGCGCGGCGAGCCCGCTACAGCGGAACCGGCAGCGCGTCCATGATCGCCTCCAGCACCGCCACCGCCTCGTCGTACGCCTCGCCCGTGGGGCTCGACGCGCCGACGGGAAGGAGGCGGTGCGCCAGGCAGGGCACCACCAGCCGCCGCACGTCGTCGGGCGCCAGGAAGTCGCGTCCGTCCACCAGCGCGTAGCCGCGCGCCGCGCGGAACAGGCCGATGGCCGCGCGGGTGCTGGCGCCCGCGCGCAGCCGCGGCTCGGCGCGGGTGGCGTGCACGATGGCCATCAGGTCGTCCACGATGCTGGCGTCGGCGTGCACCCGCTCCACCCGCGCCTGCAGCGCCAGCACCATCCCCGCGTCCAGAACGGGCCGCACCCGCTCCACGGGATCATCGATGCCCACCGACTGCAGCAGCACGCTCCGCTCCTCGTCCGCATCCGGATAGCCGATGGAGATCCGCATCAGGAAGCGGTCGAGCTGGCTCTCGGGAAGGGGATAGGTGCCGTGCTGCTCCAGCGGGTTCTGCGTGGCCATCACCAGGAACGGGCGGGGAAGGTCGTAGCTCCGCTCGTCGATGGTCACGCGCCCCTCCTGCATGGCCTCGAGCAGTCCGCTCTGCGTGCGCGGCGGCGCGCGGTTGATCTCGTCCGCCAGCACCACGTGGGTGAAGATGGGCCCGGGGCGCGTCTCGAACTCGTGCGTGCGCGGGTTGTAGATCGACACGCCCAGCACGTCCGACGGCAGCAGGTCGCTGGTGAACTGCACGCGGCGGAACTCCAGCCCCAGCGCGGCGGTCAGCGCGCGTGCCAGCGTCGTCTTCCCCACGCCGGGGATGTCCTCGAACAGGAGGTGCCCGCGCGCCAGCAGCGCCGCCAGCGACAGGCGCACCGTCTCGCGCTTGCCGCGGAACACGGTCTCGACCTCGTGGATCAGCGCGTCCAGCAGGCGAAGGTCGACCGCCTCCGCCTCCTTCGGAAGAGCGTTCAGCATCGGGACCGGAGATGGGGTCTGTAGATGGAGATCCCGCAATACTACCGCGCGCCGCCGGTTTGTTCCAGTGCGGGGATGCCCTGCCACATCCCCGTTTCTCTCCCGGGGCCGCCCATCCCGCGACCAGGCTCGCGCCATCCCGTGCCTGCTTGCCCCCTCTGCTCCTGTGACCCTACACGTCCGGTCGCCGTCGCCTTGCACGCTTCGAAACGCCTTCGAGCGCGGCGATATTCGCGCGCGCACCCTCGTCCTCCAGCAGCAAACGCCGTTTTGCGGCGGATTCTTCGTATTCCCTCGCCGCACGCTCGTCCGCTTCGGCTTTGCTCACTGCTCCTGCGTTCTCAAGCACGTCACGGTCGTTGAACCGGAGAAAATCGTCCAGCCGCGTTTCCCAGTCGCGCAGGAAAACCTGGCGCCGCCGCCGTGCCTGGTCCTCGGCAAAGTCGAGCCACATCACCACGATGCGGTTCAACTCGCCGATCTCATCTTCGTCCAGATAGTTCTTGGCGACCGTTACGTCAGCCTTGCGTAAGACGTCGCCCTTCCATGTCGTGAGCCCCATGTTGGGCTGCGTGTGGTCGGCTCGTTCCGCGATCAGCTCCGCCGCCGTCTTGCCCGTTGCCGCCTAGTGGAGCTTGTTCTGGATCACCTGAAAGAACTGCGTGGTTTCGGGTCGTGAGGGTTCGTAGTCGGCAGCCAGCGCGAAGATGTCTCGGACCCGCAGGTACAGCCTGCGCTCGCTCGCGCGTATGTCGCGAATGCGATCGAGTAGCTCGTCGAAGTAGTCGAGTGTCGCAAATCCTTCAACGGGCGGATTCTTCAACCGCTCGTCGTCCATGGTGAAGCCCTTCACCAGATATTCGCGCAGTCGTTCCGTGGCCCACCGGCGGAACTGGACATCCCGCGACGAGCGTACGCGGATCCCACCGCCAGGATAGCATCCAGGTTGTAGTGCTTGATGGTCCGGGTAACCTGCCGGGTCCCCTCGAATTGAACTTGTAAGTATTCCTTACGAGTTGCCGATTCGACGATTTCACCGGCGGCATACAGGCTTCTCAAGTGGATGTTTATGTTTTGTGGCGAGGTCTGGTGCAACTCGGCCATGGCGGCCTGGCTCAGCCACAATGACTCGCCATCCAGGTGACACTCGACGCGACTCCTGCCGTCCTCGGTCTGGTAGAGGATCAATTCGCCGCGAGAGGGCCCGTCATCTTTCGGAAACGTCATACCGCCAGACTCCTCTTAAGCCGGGATTGAAGAAGAAAGGTATACAGAGGTACGAACTTCGAGCCAGAGTTGATGGCCGACCTCGCTCCGCCGATGTGCGCGGCGCCGGGCGCAGGGTTACTCTCATGCCATGGCAGAGAGAATGATGCGCGGCCGGCGCCCCCGCTCGCCGATGGAGAAGGGGCCCACCTGGCGCGAGCGCCTGCGGGTCACCCGCAACCTTCCGCCGTTCCTGCGGATGGTGTGGCGCACGCACCGGGGGATGGTGGTGGGGATCTGCGCGCTGCGGCTGCTGCGCGCCTTCGTTCCCATCGCCACGCTCTGGGTGGGCAAGCTGATCGTCGACACCGTGGTGGCCGCGACGCGCATCGGACAGCCGCAGTGGGGGCACGTGGCCACGCTGCTGGGGCTGGAGTTCGGCATCGTCGCGCTGGGCGAGGTCGCCGCGCGCACCGGCACGCTGCTGGAGTCGCTGCTCGGCGACCTGTTCAGCAACCGCCTGAGCGTGCGGCTGATGGAGCACGCCGCCGAGCTGGACCTGCAGCACTTCGAGGATCCCGACTTCTACGACCGGCTGGAGCGCGCGCGCCGGCAGACAGTGGGCCGCATCGCCCTGCTGAACCAGCTCCTGAGCCTGGCGCAGGACGCGGTAACGCTGCTCACGCTCACCGGCACGCTGCTGGCCTTCTCCCCCCTCCTGTTCGGGCTGCTCATCATCGCCGTGCTCCCGTCGTTCCTGGGCGAGACGCACTTCGCCGCGCTGGGCTACTCGCTGCTGTACCAGTGGACGCCCGAGCGCCGCAAGCTGGACTACTACCGCTTCGTGGCGGCCACCGACAGCACCGCCAAGGAGGTGAAGCTCTTCGGCCTCAGCGGCTGGCTGATCGAGCAGTACCGCGACCTTTCCGACCGCTTCTACGAGGCCAACCGCAGGCTGGCCATCCGCCGCAACTTGGCCAGCACCGGGCTTTCGCTCGTCTCCACGCTGGGCTACTACGCGGCGTACGCGGCCATCGTCGTCCGCACCATCCAGCGCCGCATCACCCTGGGCGAATTGACGCTGCTTTCCGGCTCGTTCTCGCGCTCGCGCGACGTCATCCAGCGCATGCTCCTGTCCTTCAGCGACCTCTACGAGCAGGCGCTGTATCTGGACGACCTGTTCGTCTTCTTCGGGATGCGCCCCACCATCGCCCGCCCGGCCGACGCGCTCCCCTTCCCGCGCCCCATCCGCCAGGGATTCGAGTTCCGCGACGTGTGGTTCCGCTACCCCGCCAGGGCCGCGGAGATGAACGGGAGCGATGGAGATGGCGCCGCTCAGGAGCCGCCGCCGGAGGACGATCCGTCGTGGGTGCTGCGGGGAATCAGCTTCCGCGTGGCGCCAAGGGAGCGGCTGGCGCTCGTCGGGGAGAACGGCGCCGGGAAGACGACGCTCACCAAGCTCCTCACCCGCCTGTACGACCCCACGCGCGGCGAGATCCTGCTCGACGGGCGCCCGCTGGCGGCGTACGACCCCCGCGAGCTGCACGACCAGGTGGGCGTCATCTTCCAGGACTTCGTGCGCTACGACATGGTGGCCGAGGAGAACATTGCCGTGGGCCGCATCGCCGCGCTGGAGCGCGACGGCGGCCGCGTGCGCGAGCGCATCGAGGAGGCGGCGCGGCGCTCGCTGGCGGCCGACGTGATCGAGGACCTGCCGCTGCGCTACCAGACCATGCTGGGCCGCCGCTTCGAGGGCGGCGTGGACCTTTCCGGCGGGCAGTGGCAGAAGGTGGCGCTCGGCCGCGCCTACATGCGCGACGCGCAGCTGCTGATCCTGGACGAGCCCACCGCCGCCCTCGACGCCCGCGCCGAGTTCGAGGTGTTCAACCGCTTCTCCGAGCTGACCGAGGGGAAGATGGCCATCCTCATCTCCCACCGCTTCAGCACGGTGCGCATGGCCGACCGCATCCTGGTGCTGGAGCACGGCCGCGTGGTGGAGCGCGGCACGCACGAGGAGCTGGTGGCGCTGGGCGGCCGCTACGCCGAGCTCTTCGCCCTGCAGGCAGCGGGTTACCGGTGACGTAAAGAACCCGCGTGAAAGCCGCCACCGCTGTCACTTCCGTTCGGATTGCAGCCGACGCAGATTGTTGGGCCTCCGCCACCGCGCCGTCCGCGGTTGACAAACCCAACAGTTCGGTTGCATACTCCCATGCCTGTAATCCTGCGAGTAGACGGCTTTTCGTTTGGATTCTACGCGGCCGAGCATGACCCGCCCCACGTCCACGTGGCGTACTCGGGAGCCTATGTAATCGTGAACATCGGGAGCGGCAACGTGCGAAAAAACTGCGGGATGAAGCGCCCGGACATGCTCCGGGCGGTAAGGCTCGTGCAGACACACCAGGACCAGCTTCTCGCGTCCTGGGTGGCGTTCGACCAGAAGCGGAAGAAGACGAATGGGGTGGCATCTCACTGACGAAGAGATCCTCGCGCAGTACGAGGAGGCAACGGCTCGCGGCGAACACGAGGACCGCGTCGAGCCGCGCGCGGTGAAGGCGTGGTACGATGCCGAGCGCAAGCTGGTGATGTTCGAGTTGAAGAACGGCTGCGTCTTCGGCTTTCCGCAGCACTTCGGGCAGGGCATCGAGGAAGCCAGCCCCGAGCAGCTCGCTGAGGTCGACCCCGCCTTCTGGCATGGTGAAGCTCTCCGTTGGGAAGAGCTCAACGCCGACATCTCCGTTCCCGGGCTGCTGTACTACCTGCTGAACGTAAAGGAGTGGTACGCCAAATGGCTGGGGAGCGCGAAGAGCGAGGCCAAGGCCGCCGCGGCGCGCGAAAACGGGAAAAAGGGCGGGCGCCCGCGGAAGTCCACCGCGGCCGAGCGCCCGGCGCGCCGCAAGACGGCACGATCGGGGGATTGAGATGGGGTGGATGATCTTCCTGGCGATCGGGCTGGGAGCGGGCGTGCTCTCCGGGCTGTTCGGCATCGGGGGCGGGGTGGTGATCGTGCCGGCGCTCATCTTCCTGGCGCGGATGCAGCCGCAGACCGCCACGGGAACGTCGCTCGCCGCGCTGCTCCTGCCGGTCGGCGCGCTGGGCGCGTGGGAGTACTACAAGACGGGGAACCTGAACGTCACCGCCGCGCTGCTGATCTCGCTCGGGCTGTTCGTCGGCGCGGGGTTCGGCGCGCGGCTCTCGCTGACGATGTCGACGATGGCGCTCAGGCGCGCGTTCGCCATCTTTCTCGCGCTGATCGCCGTGCGCATGTGGTTCTCGCAGCCGAAGGTGCGCGGCGCGTCCCACGCGAAGCCCGCCGCGGCCGAGTCCCCCGCGCGCTGAGCCGTCCCGGTCACGAGCGCGACCCATCTGCCGAAAACGCGCCGCCGTCCCCCCGCGGGGATGGCGGCGCGTTTCGCGTTGCCGGCGGGGGGGCGATCCCGATCCGCATGTTTTGCGACGCCGATCCTTGACTCTGCCTCGCACGAGGTCTATCCTCGCACTCCATGCACCCCCATGGAAGCGACGCTCCCGCCGTGCGGTGGCGGCTGCTCGACACCCCGCCTGCGGCCGGCGCGTGGAACATGGCGGTCGACGAGGCGCTGGCGCACTCGGTGGCCGAGGGAGGCGCGCCGGTGCTGCGCTTCTACCGCTGGTCGCCCGCCTGCCTGTCGCTGGGGCGCAACCAGCCGGCGCGCGGCCGCTACGACCTGGACGCGCTCGCCGTACGGGGGATCGACGTGGTGCGGCGGCCCACCGGCGGCCGCGCGGTGCTGCACGACCGCGAGCTGACCTACTCCGTCGCCGCGCCCGAGGCGCTGCTGGGCGGGCCGAAGCGCGCCTACCACGCCATCAACCGCGCGCTGGTCGCCGGGCTGCGCCGCCTGGGAGTGGCCGCCGCGCTACAGCCCGTCACGGCCGAGCGCGCGCCCGCTCCCTCGCTGGCGCCTTGCTTCGACCAGCCGGTGGAGGGCGAGGTGGTGGCCGCCGGGCGGAAGCTGGTCGGCAGCGCGCAGCGGCGGCTGGGAACGGTGATCCTGCAGCACGGCTCGCTTCCCATCGAAGACGACCAGTCCACCGTCGCCACCCTGCTGCTCGACACGGCCGACCGCGACGACGCGGGGCCGCCGGCGACGCTCGCGGAGGTGCTGGGGCGAGTTCCGGACTGGGATGAGCTCACCGCGGCGCTCGCGGCGGGGTGGACGGAGACGTTCGGCGGTGAGCTCGCCGCGAGCGCGCTGACCGGCGGCGAGCGCGTCCGCGCGGAGGACGCCGCCCGGCGGTACGCGGGTGCGGCATGGACTTGGCATCAGTAGGCGCCGCTTGCACGGGCGGCATCGGTGCCGCCGGACGAACGGGAACGGGACGGGGGAGCGGAGATGCCCGCACGGAATGCGTGGAGGTGCGTCGCGGCCGCGCTGCTGCTGGCCGGTTGCGGCGGCGGGGGCGACGCGGGTGGAGGAAAGGCGGGGGAGAACGCCGGCCCGCCGCAGACCGGGGGGATGGCCGTGGTCGCCGTCACCAGCGACTTCCAGGCCTTCAACCCGGTGGTGAACACGCACTCCACCACCGACGACGTGATCCGCTTCATGCTGTTCACGCCGCTCATCCAGTACGACGCGAAGCTGGCCCCGCAGCCCTGGCTGGCGCAGAGCTGGGAGCTCAGCGACACCGCGGTCGTCTTCCACCTCCGCAACGACGTGAAGTGGCACGACGGCCAGCCGGTGACCGCCGAGGACGTGAAGTTCACCTTCGACCTGGCCAAGGACACCACCACCGCCTCGCTCATCGGCTCCGCGTACCTCGGGCTGGTGAAGAGCGCGACCGTGGTCGACCCCTACACCGTCCGCTTCACCTTCACCGCCCCGCACGCCCAGGCGCTGGACGACTTCTGGTGGGCGCCGGTGCCGAAGCATCTGTTGAAGGACATCCCCCCGGCGCAACTGGGTCAGGCTGCCTACAACCGGGCGCCGGTGGGGAGCGGACCCTTCAAGTTCGGCGCGTGGAAGGCCAACGAGACGCTCACGCTCGAGGCCAATCCCGCCTTCCCGGCGGCGCTGGGCGGCAGGCCGAAGCTGGACCGCGTCATCTTCCGCATCATCCCCGAGCCGACCACCATGGTCACCGAGCTGGTGAACGGGAACAGCGACGTCATCGGGTGGACGCTGCAGCCCGACCAGGCGGTGCAGGTGCAGGGGCAGCAGGGGCTCACGCTGAAGCACTTCCCCTCGCGCGAGTTCACCTACGTGGCGTGGAACGGCACCCGCGCGCCCTTCAACGACCCCGCGGTGCGCAGGGCCATGGGGATGGCGATCGACCGCGCCAGCATCATCAAGGGGCTGATGCGCGGCTTCGCGGTCCCCGCGGTGGGGATGGTGCCCTCGTGGAGCCCCATGTACAGCGAGATCCCCGCACTCCCGTTCGACCCCAACCAGGCGAAGGCCGCGCTGGCACAGGCCGGGTGGCACGACACGAACGGCGACGGGATCGTGGAGAAGGACGGGAAGCCGCTGCGCTTCGTGCTGATGGTGAACAGCGCCAACCGGCTGCACCAGGACATGGCGCAGGTGATCCAGCAGGCGATGAAGGCGGTGGGCGCGCAGGTGGAGGTGCGCGCGCAGGAGTTCCAGACCATGCTGCGCCAGTACAAGGCGCGCGACTACGACGCGGTGATCGCCAACTGGTCGCTCGACACCTTCAAGGTGGACCCCACGCCGCTCTTCTCCTGCGCGCAGGCGCGGGTGCCCAACTCCAGCAACCGCACCGGCTACTGCAACCCGCAGGCGGACGCGCTGATGGAGCGGGGGCTGAGGTCGACCGACCCGGCGCAGGCGAAGCAGACCTGGCAGCAGTATTTCCAGCTCATCCAGCAGGACCAGCCGCTGACGTTCCTGTTCTGGAGCGAGGACATGGCCGGAGTGGGGCCGCGGGTGCAGGGGGTGACCATGGACGCGCGCAGCAAGCTGGCCAACGTGAAGGACTGGTGGATCCCCGCCGACCGCCGCCGCTGATGCCCGGAACTCCAAGCAGGAAAGGCAAGTAGCACGTTCGGGCCCCGTGCGGGGCCCGTCCCCCCTCAAGGGCGCGGGACGGACCGAGGCAGGGAAAGACTTCGATGCCGATGAACGTGTACAGGCGCGCCGCCGGCGCGCTGGCGGTGGGGCTGCTGGCGGCGTGCGGCGGGGGTGGCCAGGACGCGGGCAGCGGCGCGGCGAAAGGCGGCGCCGCGGACCGCGACGCGCAGGTCCCCGAGGCCCAGCGCCGCGGGGGAACCATCGTGGTGGCCGCGATCGGCGAGATCCCCGACATGAACCCGCTGACGGCCACCGACCAGACGTCGGACAACGTCCGGCAGTTCGTGCTCTTCACCCCGCTCATCACCTACAACGAGAAGCTGGAGCCGGTGCCGTACCTGGCGCGGAGCTGGGAGGTGAACGCCGACACCACCGAGCTCACCTTCCACCTGCGCAACGACATCTACTGGCAGGACGGGGTGAAGACCACCGCGTACGACGTGAAGTTCTCGTACGACCTGGCCCGCAACCCCGACACCGGCTTCCCCAACCTGGCGTTCTGGACGCACTACGGCGACGCGACGGTGCCGGACTCGTTCACCTTCAAGGTGAAGATGACCCCGCACGCCGACTTCATGGACCCGTGGCGCTCGTTCGCCCCGGCGCCGCAGCACATCCTGAAGGGGGTCGCGCCGGCGCAGATGCGCAACCAGCCCTTCTCCACCCGCGCCGTCGTCGGCAACGGGCCCTTCCGGTTCGTCTCGCACACCGAGGGGCAGAGCTGGGTGTTCGAGGCCAACGACCGCTGGCCGGCCGAGCTGGGCGGGCGCCCGTATGCCGACCGCATCGTCTTCCGCCCGATCCCCGAGCCCACCACGCTGCTCACCGAGCTGCTGAACGGGAACATCGACTACTACATCGCCCCCACGAGCGACCAGGCGGGGCAGATCGAGCAGAACCCCAACACGCGCCTGGCCACCTTCCCCGACCGGCAGTTCGCGGTGATCTCTTGGAACGAGCGCAAGCCGCTGTTCAGGGACGTGAACGTCCGCCGCGCGCTGACCATGGCCATCGACCGCGAGTCGATCGTGCAGGGGGTGCGCCGGGGATACGGGCAGCTGGCCAACAGCACCGTCCCCCCGTTCTACTGGAACTACGATCCCCAGGCGGGGGCGGACCTGAAGTACGACCCCGAGGGGGCGAAGCGCCTGCTCGCCGAGGCGGGATGGCGCGACACGAACGGCGACGGGATCCTGGACAAGGACGGGAAGCCGTTCTCCTTCACGCTCTATACCAACAGCGGCAACCGCGAGCGGCAGGACATCACCGAGATCGTGCAGTCGCAGCTGAAGGCGGTGGGGATCGCGGTGCAGCCTCGCCTCGCGGAGTGGGGGTCGCTGCTCGACCGGCTGCAGCGCGAGCCGCGCGACTACGACGCCGCGGTGGTGGGGTGGGTGACCGAGTTCCGTATCGACGACTCGGACCTGTTCTCGTGCAGGAAGATGAAGGAGCCGTTCCAGTGGGTGGGGTACTGCGACCCGCAGACCGACCGCTACCTGGACACGCTGCCCAAGATCGCCGACCGCGCGGCGGCCAGGCCGCTGTGGATCGAGTATCAGCGCAAGATCTCGCACGACCAGCCGTTCACCTTCCTGTTCTTCACGCGGCGTCTGGAGGGGGTGCACGAGCGGCTGCGCAACGTACATCCCGACGCCCGCGGCGACTGGGTGGGCGCGGCACGGTGGTACCTGGACCCGCGGATGCGGCGCCCGGGACGGTAGGGCCCGAACCGACACACACACCACCCCCACACGACCATGCGGAACACCCCAGGCGGGTCCCTCCTCACTACGCGCGCCGCCACGCTCCTCCTGGCGGCGCTCGCCGCGGCCTGCGGCGGTGACCGTTCCGGCGGCGGCGGCACCGCCCAGCGCGACACCACGCAGGAGCCCGGCGGCACCCCCGAGCGCGGCGGCACCGCCGTGCTGGTCGAGGCAGCCGACATGGAGAAGCCCATGCCGCTGGTCTGGCAGACGTCGCTGGACAGCGACCTGATGGACGTGATGTACATGGGGCTCACCCGCCCCGAGTGGCGCGACGGGAGACTCCAGTACCTCACCAGCAACGACAACCCCATGGCGGCGGCGTACCACTGGGAGTACACCGGCCCGGACTCCACCGCCATGCGCTTCCGCCTGCGCTCGGGGCTGAAGTGGAGCGACGGCCAGCCGCTGACGGCGGCCGACGTCGTGTACACCTACCAGATGATGGGCAACCCCGCCGTGGCGTCGCCGCGCCAGGGCGACGTGGAGCAGATCGACTCGGTGACGGCCGAGAACGACAGCACCGTGGTGATCCACTACAAGCGCCGCTACGCCGACATGATGTTCTCCACCGCGTCCAACATCGTCCCCCGGCACGTGTACCAGGACGCGGCGCCGGGAAGCATCCGCACGCACCCGGCGCTGAACGATCCGGCCAACCGGCTGGTGGTGAGCGGACCGTTCAAGGTGGGCGCGTGGCGGCGCGGCGAGAGCATCACCCTGGTTCCCAACCCGTACTTCCCGGTGCAGCCCCGGCTGGACCGCATCGTCATCCGCATCATCGGCGAGCCCACCACGCGCCTGGTGGAGCTGCGCAACGGCACCGCCGACATGGTGCGCGGGATCAGCTTCGACCAGGTGCCGCAGATCCGCGCGGGCGACCCGCAGCACCAGATCCGGATCGAGCGCGAGCAGGGGCGCTTCTGGGAATACATCGCCTACCTCCCCAGCGCGCACCCCGCCTTCGCCGACCCCGCGGTGCGGCGCGCGCTGGGTTTGGCCATCGACGTGCCGGGGATCATCCGGGCGCTGCAGATGCAGGACTGGACCACGCCGGCCGCCGGGCCCTACTCGCCCATCTTCAAGGGGCTGGGCGACAACCCGGCGGTGCGCCCGCTCCCGTACGACACCGCGCGCGCCGACAGCATCCTGGACGCGCGGGGGTGGAAGGACACCAACGGCGACGGCATCCGCGACAGGGACGGACGCGCACTTTCCTTTACCCTGCAGACCAACTCGGGGAACGCGCGCCGCGCCGACGTCACCCAGATCGTGCAGCAGCAGTGGAAGAAGGTGGGCGTCGACGCGCAGCTCCGCGCGCTGGAGTTCAACACCTTCCAGAACTCGCTCTCGGAGCACAGGTACCAGGCGGCGCTGGGGAGCTGGGGCGTGCAGCTCTCGCCCGACATCACCCCCGAGTTCATGCCGGGGGCGCAGTTCAACATCGTGCAGTACAACAACCCCGAGGTGGTGCGGCTGATGCAGGAGGCGCTGGCCAGGCCCACCTACGAGCAGTCGTACCCGCTCTGGCGGGCCGCCGCGGAGCGAATCGTGCAGGATCAGCCGTATACCTGGCTGTATTACTACGACGCCATCTCGGCGGTGCGGAACCGGCTCCGCGGGGTGCGGATCAACACCTACGGGGCGTACCAGAACGTGTGGGAGTGGTGGATCCCGCGCAGCCTGCAGGGCCCGGCGCGGGGCGGAGCGGCGCCCGCGGGCGGCGGAAACGACACGGCAAAGGGAAAGCGGTGAAGGAATGATCGGGTACCTGCTGCGCCGGATCCTGGGGGCCATCCCGCTGCTGCTGGGGATCCTCACGCTGATCTTCTTCATCATCCACATCGCCCCGGGCGACCCGACGGCCAGGTTCGTGAACCCGAACGTGAGCCCGCGGGTGATCGAGCAGATGCGGCACAACCTGGGGCTCGACCAGCCGCTCCACATCCAGTACCTGAAGTGGATGTGGAGCTTCCTGCGCGGCAACTTCGGCTACTCGTTCGGGCAGCAGCAGCCCATCAGCCAGATCCTGCCGGGGGTGCTGTGGAACACGCTGCAGCTGACCCTGCTGTCGCTGGTGCTGATCTTCGTGGTGGGGATGCTGATCGGGATCGTGCAGGCGGTGCGGCAGTACTCGGTGGCCGACAACGTGCTCTCGTTCCTGGCGCTCTTCTTCTATTCGATGCCCTCGTTCTGGTTCGCGCTGATGCTGATCCTGCTCTTCTCGATGAAGGCCAACCAGATCCTGGGCGCGCACCCCGGGTGGGCGCCGTACTTCGGGTGGCTGCAGTTTCCCGCCAGCGGGATGACCAGCGTGGGATACGAGTACATGAGCGCCGGCGGCAAGTTCGCCGACCGCTTCAAGCACCTCTTCCTTCCCGCGCTGGCGCTGGGGATCGGGAACGCGGCCGGCGTCGCCCGCTACATGCGCGGCTCCATGCTCGAGGTCATCCACCAGGACTTCATCCGCACCGCGCGGGCGAAGGGGCTCTCCGAGCGCACGGTCATCTTCAAGCACGCGCTCAGGAACGCGCTGATCCCCATCATCACCCTGCTGGGGCTGTACCTTCCCTTCCTCCTTTCCGGCGCGGTGCTGGTGGAGACGATCTTCGGGTGGCCGGGGATGGGGCGCGCCATCGTCGACGCCATCCTGCAGCGCGACTACCCCATGGTGATGGCCACGAGCTTCGTGATCGCGGCGATGGTGGTGCTGGGGAACCTGGTCTCCGACGTCCTCTACGCGGTGGTCGACCCCCGCATCCGCGCGGAGTAGCCCCATGCCGGCGACCGTGACTCCCGAGCAGATGCCGCCCGAGCCCATCGCGCAGACGGCCACCCCCGCCGCCGGGCGCACCGGGCGCGTGCCCGCCACCCCCGCGCAGGTGGCCATGTCGGTCGTCCCCGGGCTGGGGCACTTCGCCCGCGGCGAGTGGATCGCCGGGATGACGCTGTTCTTCGCCTGGGCCTTCACGCTCTCGCTGGCCTACCTGGCGCGCGGCAAGATCGCCGCGGTGTTCACCGGCCGCCGCATGCCGGTGGACGGCGTGGTGGCCATCGTGGCGCTGGTGGCGCTGGGCGCGGCGGTGTGGGGATGGGCCTTCTACGACCTGGCGGTGCGCTCGCGCAAGCAGCGGCGGCTGCACGGCGACGGGCAGTGGTCCATCGCCGCGCGCCACTTCAGGAAGAACCGTTTGGCGATGGCGGGGCTGGCGGTGATGGTCCTGCTGTACGTCATCACCCTCATCACCCCGCTGATCGCGCCGTACGATCCGGCCGAGCAGGGGAACATCATCCTGTCGCGCTACCTGGCCCCGTCGCTCGAGCACCTGATGGGCACCGACAAGTTCGGGCGCGACATCTTCTCGCGGGTGCTGTACGGGTCGCGGATCTCGCTCTCCATCGGCTTCATCGCCGTCGCCATCAGCATCACCCTGGGAACGCTGATCGGCGCCTTCGCCGGGTACTTCGGCGGGATCGTGGACAGCATCCTCATGCGCTTCACCGACATGATGCTGTCGTTCCCGCGACTAGTGCTGCTGATCGTGGTGATCGCGCTCTTCGAGCCCAACATCTACCTGGTGGTCATCGTCCTGGGGCTGACGGGGTGGATGGGAACGGCGCGTCTGGTTCGAGGGGAAGTGCTGTCGCTGCGAGAACGGGAGTTCGTGCAGGCCGCGCGGGCGCTGGGGATGGGCGACTGGCGCATCATCTTCCGGCACGTGATCCCCAACACCATGGCGCCGGTGATCGTGTCGGCCACGCTGGGGATCGGGCAGACGATTTTGACCGAGGCGTCGCTGTCGTTCCTGGGGCTGGGCGTGCAGCCGCCCACGCCCAGCTGGGGGAACATGGTCAGCGACGGGCGCGACGCGCTGATCAACGCGTGGTGGATCGCCACCTTCCCCGGCATCGCCATCGTGGTGACGGTGGTCGCCTTCAACCTGCTGGGCGACGGCCTCCGCGACGCCCTGGACCCGCGGCTGAGGACGTGACGGCGAACGAGGTGGGTGGATTGGAAGCAGCCGCGGCGCTCGATGCCGAGGCCATGGACACGATCGATCGCACGAACAGGAAGCGGCCATGAGCCTGCCTGCGCTGCAGTACCCGAACGGCATCTCGTACGAGGACTTCCTCGCAACGGTGGACGAGGGGACGCATGCGGAATGGGTGGACGGGCAGGTGGTGCCGGTGACTCCGCCGTCGAAGGAGCATCTGACGATCACGGCATTCCTTCTCGCCGCGCTCCGGGGGTACGCGAACCGGAAGCGGCTGGGCGGGATCGTGCTGCACGCCCCCGCGCAGATGAAGCTGGCGCGCAGCGGGCGCGAGCCCGACGTGATCTACCTGAGCCCGGCGACGATGGCGCGGTGGGGCGAGCGCTACGTGGAAGGGCCCGCCGACCTGGTGATCGAGGTGGTGAGCCCGGAGAGCCGCACGCGCGACCGCCGGGAGAAGTTCCGCGAGTACGAGGCCGCGGGGGTGCGGGAGTACTGGCTGATCGACCCGGCGCAGAGGACGGCGGACGTGTACGCGCTCTCGCCGGGCGGCGTGTACGAGCGAGTGGATCCGGGCGATCCTCCCCGCCTGAACAGCGTGGTGCTGCCCGGGCTGTGGATCGATCCCGCGTGGTTGTGGTCGGAGGCGCCCGACGAGTGGGCGGCCTTTGAGGAGTGGGGGCTGATCTGACGCAGGCCGGAGACGCGGAGGGCGCGGTTGCGGCGCTAGAGGAGGAGCGAGCGCGCATCACCGCCTTCCTCGCGGCGGCGCTGCGCGGCTGGATCAACCACCAGAAGCTGGGAGGGGTGCTGCTCCACGCGCCGGAACCGATGCAGCGGGAAGGCGGCCGCCGCGAGCCCGACGTGGTCTACCTGGGCCCCGCGACCGTGCAGCACTGGGGCGTGCGGTTCGAGCACGGGCCGGCCGACCTGGTGGTGGAGGTGGTGGGCCCCGGGAGCCAGGCCGGAGACAGGCAGGAGAAGCTCCGCGAGTACGCGCTGGAAGAGGTGGCCGAGTGCTGGTGGGTGGACCCGGCGCGGCGCACGGCGGAGGTCCACACTCTGGCGGCCAGCGGCGCGTACGAGCCCGTGCCCGCGGGCGACCCGCCTCGCATGCGCAGCGTGGTTCTTCCCGGCATCTGGATCGATCCCGCGTGGCTGTGGGCGGAGCTGCCGGACGAAGCGAAGGCATTCGAGGCGTGGGGGCTGGCTTGATGCCGTATCCGGGGGGTGCACCGTGGACGTCCGCGCCGCGGCTTCCGGATCCGCGTGGCGCGGCTCTGGCGACAGGGCTCCGATGAATGGGGCGCGTTCAAAGCGTGGGGGCTGATTTGACGCAGATCGGCGAAGCGCGGGTGGCGCGGCGCCCGGGCGGGGGCGGGGCCGATCCTGAAGGTGGAGAACCTGCGGCCCTGGTTCACGACCGACGCCGGGCTGGCGCGCGCGGTGGACGGGGTGAGCTTCCACGCGAACCCCGGCGAGATGGCAGAGTGGTAACGCTGGTCGCCTTTACCTGCTGGGCGACGGTCTCCGCGATGCCCTGGACCCGCGGCTCAGGACGTGACGGCGAACGAGGTGGGTGGATTGGAAGCAGCCGCGGCGCTCGATGCCGAGGCCATGGACACGATCGATCTGCACGAACGGGAGGCGGCCATGAGCCTGCCTGCGATGGAGCATCCGGGAAGCATCTCATTCGAGGATTTCCTCGCCACGCTCGACGAGGATACGCATGCGGAATGGGTGGATGGGCAGGTGGTGCCGATGAGCCCCGTCTCCGAGCGGCACGACGCGGTCTCGGGGTTCATCTACGCGGTCCTCCGCGGCTTTCTGCGCCGCAGGAAGATCGGCGGCCGCGTGTTCCACGGCGAGTTCCAGATGAAGCTCGGGCCCGGAATGTCCAGCCGCGTGCCCGACGTGGCGTACGTGGCACCGGAGCACATCTCCCGGATCCAGGGGACGTTTCTGAATGGACCCGCCGATCTCGCCGTCGAGGTCGTGAGCCCCGAGAGCCGCGCGCGTGATCGCATCGAGAAGCTGCGGGAGTACGAGCGGGCGGGTGTTCGCGACTACTGGCTGCTCGACCCGGTGCTGCGCACGGCCGAAGCGTACCGCCTGTCGGCCGGGGCGTACGAGCCGGTGGAGCCCGGATCGCCGGCGCGGCTTACGTGCGAGGCAATTCCCGGGTTCTGGATCGAGGTCGCCTGGCTCTGGCTTGCCGAGCCCGATGAATGGATGGCGTATGAAGCGTGGGGGCTGATTTGACGCAGATCGACGAAGCGCGGGTGGTGCGGCCGGCCGGGGCGGGGGCGGGGCCGATCCTGCAGGTGGAGAACCTGCGGACCTGGTTCAAGACCGACGCCGGGCTGGCGCGCGCGGTGGACGGGGTGAGCTTCCACGTCAATCCGGGCGAGACGCTGGGGATCGTGGGCGAGAGCGGGAGCGGCAAGTCCGTGACCTCGCTCTCCGTCATGCGCCTGATCCCGCAGCCGCCGGGGCAGATCCAGCCGGATTCGCGCATCCTCTTCCGCAACGAGGCGGGAGAGATGGAGGACCTGGTGAAGGCCCCGGAGCGGCGGATGCGCCAGATCCGCGGCAACGACATCGCCATGATCTTCCAGGAGCCCATGACCTCGCTGAACCCCGTGTTCAAGGTGGGCGAGCAGATCGTGGAGTCGCTCCGGCTGCACCAGAACCTGAACAAGCGCGACGCGCGCGACCGCGCCATCGAGATGCTGCAGCTGGTGGGGATCCCCATCCCGCACCAGCGGGTGGACGAGTACCCGCACCAGCTCTCGGGCGGGATGCGGCAGCGGGTGATGATCGCCATGGCGCTGGCATGCAACCCCAAGCTGCTGATCGCCGACGAGCCGACGACCGCGCTGGACGTGACCATCCAGGCGCAGATCCTGGAGCTGCTGAACCGGCTGCAGGAAGAGCTGGGGATGAGCATCATCCTGATCACCCACGACCTGGGCGTGGTGGCCGAGACCTGCGACCGGGTGATCGTGATGTACGCCGGCCAGGTGTTCGAGGAGGGGCCGGTGGACGACGTCTTCCACGACCCCCAGAACCCCTACACCGAGGGGCTGCTGCGCTCCATGCCCAAGCTGGGCGAGGAGGTGGAGCGGCTGGCGGTGATCCCGGGCGTGGTGCCGTCGCCGACGAACTGGCCGGCGGGGTGCCGCTTCCGCGACCGCTGCCCGTACGGGTGGGAGAAGACGGAGCGCGAGGAGCCGCCGCTGTTCGAGATCGGCCCCGGGCGACGCAACAAGTGCTGGCTGGTGAAGTATCCCGAGAGGCGCGAGGAGGTACGGCGCGCGGGCGGCGGCTTCACCCCCGCGGGCGCGGTGACGGGGACCGGCGCCGACACGCCCGTGGCGGGCGAAGCCGGGGAGGTGGGCTCGTGAGCACGCCCGAGGGACGCACCCCCGCCGGCGGCGCGGGCGCGGGCGACGGCAACCGCGGCCCCGGCGGCGACCCGCCGGTGGGCCGCCCGCCCGCCGAGGGGCTGGTGGGCGAGGGCGTCACGCATCCGCACACGGCCGAGGCGCACACCCGCCAGGGCGACGGCATCGACCTGGTTCCCGAGCGGCCGGAGCGGCGCGAGCTGCCGCCGGCCAAGGGCGACAGCGACCTGCGCGGCCAGACGCCCGACGAGATGGAGCCGCCGCCCGACGCGCTCCTGGTCGTGCGCCGGCTGAAGAAGTACTTCCCCATCCGCAAGGGTTTGTTCAACCGCCACGTGGGCGACGTGAAGGCCGTGGACGGCGTCTCCTTCTTCCTGCGCAAGGGCGAGACGCTGGGGATGGTGGGCGAGTCGGGGTGCGGCAAGAGCACCACCGGGCGCACCATCCTGAAGCTGATCGAGCCGACGGAGGGCGAGGCGAGCTTCGGGGGGAAGAACATCTACCAGATGGACCGCGGCGAGCTGCGGCGGCTGCGGCGCAAGGCGCAGATCGTCTTCCAGGACCCGTACAGCTCGCTGAACCCGCGGATGACGGTGGGCGACATGATCCGCGAGGTGCTGGCCATCCACAACCTGGCGAAGGGGCAGAAGGCGGCCGACCGCGTGGCCGAGCTGCTGCGGGTGGTGGGCCTGAGGCCGGAGCACGCGGTGCGCTACCCGCACGAGTTCTCGGGCGGGCAGCGGCAGCGGCTGGGGATCGCGCGGGCGCTGGCGGTGGAGCCGGAGCTGATCGTGTGCGACGAGCCGGTGTCGGCGCTGGACGTGTCGGTGCAGGCGCAGGTGATCAACCTGCTGCAGGACCTGCAGGACCAGTTCGGCCTCAGCTACCTGTTCATCGCCCACGACCTGAGCGTGGTGGAGCACATCGCCGACCGGGTGGCGGTGATGTACCTGGGGCGCATCGTGGAGCTGTGCGACAGCGACGAGCTGTACCGCAACCCGCTGATGCCGTACACGCAGGCGCTCCTTTCCGCGGTGCCGATCCCCGACCCGCGGGCCAAGCGCAGCCGCATCGTGCTGGAGGGTGACGTTCCCTCGCCGGCGAACCCGCCCAGCGGGTGCCCCTTCCACCCGCGCTGCCAGCACCCGCTGAAGGACCAGGACTGCGCGGAGATCGTTCCGCCGCTGGCCGACAAGGGCGGCGGCCACTTCGTCGCCTGCATCAAGGTGCCGCTGGGCGCCGGCCACTCCGGCGGCGGCAACGGCAACGGGAAGGCGCTGCCGGTGATGCAGTAGCGGCATCGCCCGGCGCAGCGATCGACAGGGCGCGGCACCCCGGCGGGGTGCCGCGCCTCTCTGCTTCTCACTGTTCGGCATCGCGGACGACGTGCCGGCTGGCCCGTGCTTCACCGGGGCGCGGGTTTCGGCGGGCGGATGAGGGCGGGGATGGACAGCAGCGTCCATGCGCCCTCGACCAGCACAAACCCCCAGCGGCCGTCGGCCAGCGCCACCCACGTGAGGATCGCGCCGCCGAGCGCGTTCATGGCCGAGTAGAGGCGCTGCTCCTTGCCCAGCCACCCGCGCTGGTAGCCGAAGTACGCGCCCAGGATCAGCAGCGCGTCCAGGACCGAGATCACCTGCAGGAACATGTCTTCCATCACTTCCGTAATCGGTAGATGCGTGAGGGAGTGAAGCTACGCGCGCCCCGCGCGGACGGCGATCCGGGCTCGTGGATTTCAACGGGCGGCGGTGCTAGATTCGTACGCACATCCCCTTTTCGGTGACGCGGCAGGGGCGCAAATCGTCTGCTTCGTGATGCTGATCGGGAGTTCCCACGTCGCCACGGGGCGGCCACGACGACGATGAACGAGCGAATCAACGCCTTCCTGGATGGCGATCTGCCCCTGGACGCGCTCAGCCCTGCGGAGCGCGCGGAAGCCGTGCGCCTGTCGACGGGCATCGACGCGGCGGCGGCGCGGCTGCGCGCGATGCCGGCGCCGGACCTGACGGCGCGGGTGATGGCCGCGCTGCCGGCGGATGCGCCGCGCGGCCGTGCCCGCTCCCCGCTCGCGGCGCTGCTCGGCTGGCTCTGGTCGCCCACGCCGGTGCGGCTCATGCTGCGGCCGGCGTACGGCTTCGCGTTCGCGATGGTGGCGCTGCTCGCGCTGGTGCTGGCGCGGCCGCACGCGCGGCCGGCGGAGGTGCTCCGCGGCGTGGGCCCGGCCGTGGCCGCCGCTCCGGACGCGCCGCCGGTGTACGTCCAATTCCGCATCCGCGTGCCGGACGCCCGGTCCGTGGCCATCGCGGGAACGTTCACCGGGTGGAAGCCCGCGGTTTCGCTGCGCGAGACGGCGCCGGGCGAGTGGACCGCGCTGGTGCCGCTGCGCCCCGGCGTGCACGACTACGCCTTCGTGGTCGACGGGCAGCGCTGGATGCCCGATCCCAACGCGCCGCAGGTGGACGACAGCTTCGGAGGCACCAACAGCCGCATCTCGCTCCCCCCGCTCGGAGCTTCGTGATCCGCCGTTTCGCAATCCCCCTCACCACATTGCTCGCCTCGCTCCCCCCCTGCGCCCTGGCCGCGCAGGGGTGGTGGGTGCAGGCCGCGGCCGGCCGTGCCGTGAGCGACCCCGTGTCGTCGCGCGTGAGCGGCGCCGTGGCCTCGCTCGGCGTGGAGTACGGCGACAGCGCCACGGCGCGCTGGCTGTACGCCCAGGCGGGAACCCCGCTCGGCGGCGACGGGCCGGCGTGGGGCGCGGCGGGCGCGGGAACGTGGCTGGGCGTTGACCGGGGAGAATTCACGGCGGGGGCGTCGCTGGGGGCGCACGTCTTCGGCTACGGCGCGGCGGACAGCGTGAGGTCGGGCGGCGGGGTGACGCTGGAGGCGCTGCCCACGCTGACCTGGGCGCGCGGCGTGCTGCGCGGCGAGCTGGCCAGCGGGGTGATCTACAACACCGGCGTGGGCGTGGACTCCGGCCGCTCGCGCGCGGTCGGCGAGTCGTCGGCGCGGCTGATCGCCACGGCGGCGGAGGGGGTGGAGCTGACCGCGGAGGGACGCTTCCTGCACGCGGGCGACGGCGACTGGCCCTACCTGGGCGCGGCCGCGCAGGTGGAGCGCGGGCGGTACGGCGGCTGGGCGTACGCGGGGGAGTGGGCGGGCGCCGACTTCCCGTCTCCCCGGCTGGCGTACGGCGTCGGCGGCAGCGTCCGCTGTGGAGATGCGCGGCTGGAGGTGGGGATCCGGCAGGAGCCGATGGACCCGGTCTACCTCAGCACGCCGCGGCGCACGTGGACGGTGCAGGTGAGCCACCGCATCGGCCGGGCGCCGCGGCCGGCCGGGCCCGCCGCGCCGGCGTATCTCCCGGCGCTGGCGAACGGCCTGGCGGTGTTCCGGCTGCCGCGGAAGGACTATCCCGAGGCGCCGTCGGTGATCGGCGACTTCACGGCGTGGAAGCCGGTGGCGATGACGGCCGAGGGAGACGAGTGGACGGCCAGCGTCCGCCTGGATTCCGGCGCGCACCACTACGGGTTCCGGGCGGCGGACGGGACCTTCTTCACCCCGCCGGGCGTTCCCGCGGTGGACGACGGGTTCGGCGGGACCTCGGCCGTGCTGGTGGTCCCGTGAATGCGTATCAGGTTGTGACGCGGCGGGACATCTGTTCGTCGTACAGGGCAGACGGGCGGACGCCCGGATCCCTCGGAGCCTGGATGATGAGACGCCTGATCCTTACTGCCGCCCTGCTTCTGGTGCCGCTCTCGTGGGCGGGCGCCCAGACGCCCGCGCAGCGGATCCAGGCGGCGCGGCAGCACGCGGCGCAGGCGGGGATCCCGGTGGCGCTGCTGGACTCGAAGGTGGCCGAGGGGCACGCCAAGGGGGTGCCGGACGACCGCATCGCCATGGCGGTGGAGCGGCGGCTGACTTCGCTGCAGCGCGCCCGCGGCGCCATGGGCGGCCAGCAGCCCGCGCCCGCGCTCACCGCCGCGGACCTGAGCGTGGGAGCCGACGCGGTGGAGGCCGGGGTGGATGCCGGCGTGCTGGGCCGCCTGGCGCGCCAGGCGGCGCCCGACCGCCGCGCCGTGGCCATCGCCGTGCTGACGGAGCTGGTGAGGGAAGGGGTGGCATCGGAGCAGGCGCTGCAGCGGGTGACGGCGGCGCTGGCGCGCGGCCCCGAGGCGCTGCGCCGCCTTCCCGGCGACACGCGCGGGAACTCCGGCAACGCCGCCGCCCGCCGCGGCCCGCCGGACGTGCGCGGCCCGGCGAACGCGGCGGCGCACGGGGGGCGCGCCAACGGCGGCGGCCCGCCCGCCTCCGTTCCCGCGCCGGGCGACAACGGCCGGGGGCACGGGAAGGGCAGAAAGCCCTGATCGTCGCCGCCGATTGCACGATGAAATCGCGCGCCGCTCCCGCTGGGGGGCGGCGCGCGATATCTTTCACGCCACGGCCGAACGCACCCGCACGCGGGGTGTATGCCGTGCAACCGTTCCGCGCGGCTTCGACGCGGCGCTCCCGGCTCTGCGTGAGGGATGCGCGCCCGCAGGGCCGGGACGGCGGAGGCGGGCAGTTTCGCCGCAGCCGGCCCGGCGCCGTTGGGCACAGTGGTACCGTGCCCTACGGCGCGCGCAGCCCGGTTCCGCGCCTCGGGCGCGGAACACGCCCCAACCCCGTGGTTTCATGAGACTGGCGGCCGCGCCGCGGCCGTGGAAAGCACCGACATGATCGAGCTCACCGACACCGCGCGCGCCAAGATCCAGTCGCTGGTGGACGCCGAGGTGGTGCGCGACCCCGCGCTGCGCATCGGCGTGGCGGCCGGCGACGAGCCGCGCAGCCCGCTGGAGCGCGAGTACGCCATCTCGCTGGTGGAACGCGAGGACAAGCAGAAGACGGAGATCGCCATCAACCTGGACGGCATCCGCGTGCTGCTGAACCTGGACACCAGCAACCTGCTGAGCGGCGCCACCATCGACTGGAACGAAGGTGACGGCGGGTTCAGCGTGGACACGCCGAAACCGCGCTTCATCCCCCCGCCCACGCTTTCCGGCAACCCCGGGGTCAGCGGCCCGCTGGCCGACCGCGTGCAGCGGGTGCTGGACACGCTGGTGAACCCGCGCATCGCGGCGCACGGCGGCGCGGTGGAGCTGGTGGACGTGAGCGACGACACCATCTGGGTGCGGATGAGCGGCGGGTGCCAGGGATGCAGCGCCAGCGCCGCCACGCTGCGGATGGGCGTGGAGCGGATGGTGAAGGAGGAGGTGCCGGAGATCCACGAGATCATCGACGTCACCGACCACGACTCCGGGGCCAACCCGTACTACTGAGCCTCGCCGGGACGCAACGGGAGCGGGGGACGATGCAGATGCGCATCGTCCCCCCGCTTCGTTTCGGTGTCGAACTTCGCGGTGGACCGGACATCCCGCGGAGGCGATCGCGGGGATTGCGGAGAATGTCACGAACGGACAATTTGGAGCGACTGCTGGTTCCCTCCCGCCGGTCCATCCCACCATCCCACCGGAGCCCACCCCGATGCGCAGGAGCATTGTCCTTCTCACCGCCGTTCTCGTTCCCGCCGCGCTGCACGGGCAGGCGCCGCCGCAGCCGGCCGCGCAGGACTCGTTCACCCCCGCGGAGTTCGACGCCACGCTGCACTACCAGACCGGGACCATCAGCCTGCCGGGCGGAATCGCCACGATCCGTCTGCCGGAGGGCTACCGCTTCCTGGACGGCGAGAACGCCGAGCGGGTGATCGTGCAGGGATGGGGGAACCCGCCCGGCACCTCGCACCCGCTCGGGATGATCGTGCCCGCGCGGAGCCCGGTGGACAGCGCCGGGTGGGGCGTGGTGGTGACGTACCGCGACGACGGCTACGTGAAGGACGACGAGGCGGAAAAGATCGACTACGACGAGATGCTGCGGCAGATGCAGCAGGAGACGCGCGAGGACAACGCCGAGCGCGCGCGGCAGGGATACGCCACGCTGGACCTGGTGGGGTGGGCGGCGCGCCCGCGCTACGACGTGGCCACGCACAAGCTGTACTGGGCGCGCGAGCTGGCCGAGGTGGGCGCGGCGGATGGCGAGCACGCGCTGAACTACGACGTGCGCGTGCTGGGGCGCCGCGGCGTGCTCTCGCTGAACGCGGTGGCCGGGATGTCGCAGCTGCCGGAGATCGAGCGCGACATGCAGGGCGTGCTGGGCTTCGTGGACTTCAACGAGGGCCACCGCTACGCCGACTTCACCGGCGGCGACAAGGTGGCGGCGTACGGCATCGGCGCGCTGGTGGCGGGAACGGTGGCGGCCAAGGCGGGCTTCTTCAAGGTGCTGCTGCTGGGGCTGCTCGCGGCCAAGAAGGCGATCGTCGCCGGCGTGATCGCCCTGGCCGCGGCCGCGAAGCGCCTCTTCGGCGGCGGCTCTTCGAAGGAGGGCGGGAAGCCCGCGGCGGGATAGCGGGGCGACGGATCTCCATCACGATAAAAGCACGGCGGCCGGGGGATTTTCCTCCGGCCGCCGCGTCGCTTTCTCCCCCGGTTCCGCCGCATCACCTCAAGGTCGTCGCGAGGACGCCGCACACTGGAAGTCGATGCGCGTCGCGATCGGCTATACCACCTCGAAGTGGCTCTCCCCCTCGTCCACGGAGACGTCGGTCAGCTTCACCTGCACGTGCTCGCCGAGGTCCAGCCACTTCGTGTGCTCGCCGCGCGCGGCGATGGCGCGCACGGGGGGATCCTCGATCTGCACCTCGACCTTGCCGTCGTGCATCCCCAGCACGGTGGACCCGAAGCTCTCGCCCACGCGCCCGCTCAGCATCCACGCCTCGGCGATGTCGACCACGGCGCGCTCCAGCTTGCCGCCGCGCGTCTCCGTCTCGTTCATCACCCTGGCCAGCTCGGGAAGCCGCGCGCGGTTCTCCGCGTCCGGGGCGCGCCCGGCAGACAGGTCGGCGACGAGCTCCAGCACGTAGCGGTCGGCCAGACGGCGGAGCGGGGCCGTGCAGTGCGCGTACAGCATCGCCAGCGCGTGATGCTCGGCGTCGGCGGGCACCTCGCCGTCGAACGCGAGGTAGTCCGCGCCGCGCATCACCCGCTTGGCCTGCCAGACGAGCGGGGCCGCGAGCGGGTTCTTCAGGTCGATGGAGCGGATGAACTCGGCGTACGACATCGTCGGCGGCCAGGGGAAGCGCAGCGCCCGCGCCGCGCGCCGGAAGGCGGCGATCGCGCCCTCCTCGGCGGGCGGAAGGACGCGGAGGAGGCCGACCTTCCCCTCGACCATCCTCAGTGCCGCCGCGTGCCCGGTGAGCAGGGAAACGTGCGAGTTCCAGTCCTCCGACGCGCTGGGCTGCTCGTACTCCAGCTCGTAGCCCAGCCGCGCGGCCGCCGCGCGCTCCACGTGCTGCGTGAGGATGGGGAGCGACACGCCGCCGCGCTCCACCTCGCGCTGGCGCCGCTGCTCGCCGAACGCCTTCAGCGTGGTGAGCGAGTCGGCCCACGGCTGGCCGCGGAACTTCGCCCCGCCGCCCTCCACGTGCTCCAGCGCCTGCTGGTAGGTGAGCTGCGCGCGGCTCCGCACCAGCGCCCGCTCCATCGTCCACGACACGATCTCGGCGCGCGCGTCCAGCTCGAAGGCGAAGACGAAGGCGGGCTTCACCGCGTCCGGCAGCAGGCTGGCCGCGCCCTCGCTGAGCATCGAGGGGTACAGCGGCTGCCGGCAGTCGGGCGCATAGAAGGTCACCCCGCGCAGCCACGCCTCGCGCTCGATGGGGCCGCCGCGCTCCACCCAGAAGCCCACGTCGGCGATGGCGTACCAGACGCGGAACCCGTCGCCCGCGCGCTCCAGCCGCAGCGCCTGGTCCAGGTCGCGGCTCCCCGGCGGGTCGATGGTGACGAAGGGGATGCCGGTGAGGTCCGCGCGCCCCGGCGCGCCCGATGGATCGCGTCGCGCGGCTGCTTCGGCCGCGGCCAGCACCTCCGGCGGGAACGCGGCGCGGACGCCCAGCTCCTCGCGCTTGCGGGTGAAGGCGGCCTCGATCTGCGCGACGTTCGGAGCGGTGCCAGGGCGGGTGGACATGGTCGCGGGGGCGGAGGGTTGGTCCTGCGCGCGCGAAGCTCGCGGCGAAAGGCGAAAAGCTGCCGCGCGCACCCGCGTCCGCGCCAGCCCGGAGAGAACCGGTCCGGGCCTAAGACGCCTTCAAGGATGGCTCAGTGGGATGAAAAGCTGGAATTGCGGGATGAACTGCAGCACCAGAGTGGTGCAGATGGACCAATGTGGCGGGAAAATATCGATTTACGGGTGCTGATGTCCGACCTCTCCGTCCATCTGGGGGATAGTTTCCGCCGCATGCGCGGTCATCTCCCGCGACGCCTCCCCCAAATCACTACAGGAAGTACAGATGAAGATCCGGTTCGCCGTTCTGTTCGCGCTTGTCCTCGCCAGCGCCGTTGCCTGCAGCCAGAGCCCGACCTCCGTGGATTCCAGCCGCCGGACCCCGGCTACCACCGCCCGCGACGGGGATGCCACCGATACGACGAGCCGCAGCGGGGGAACCATCGGCAGCGGTCACTGACGCTTCAGGCGGCCACCATCTCCAGTTTGCCAGAGGTGAGCACCCGGACAATATCGGCCGCGAGCGCGGGCGCCGCCGGCACCTTTGCTGTGGCTGCCATCCGCCGAGCGGCCGCATGCCGGGTGGCCGCTTCGAGCACGGCTTCGGCTTCAAGGACGACACGCCCCTCCGCCCGCTTGCGGGCGATCGACACCGCCTCGTCGGCATAACCGGCCGCGGCGCGCATGTCGCCCAGGTTCAGCGCGCCATGCGCGAGTCCCAGGAGCGTGCGCGCCGCCAGCTCTTCGGGAACGGCGGGGTTGCTGAGCAGCTCATCCGCATGGCTGACCGCGGCATCGTACTTCGTCCGGTCGCCAACCCCCCCCGCGGCGCGGGCGATCAGACTCTGAATGATGGGTCGGACGGAGGGGTCGTCTACCACCGGCTCCAATGCGAGCGCCACATTCAACGCGCCCTGGAACTGACCCCGAAGGTTCCAGTGGTGCGCCACGTCGTGCGCCAGTCGCTGAATGGCCGTGGTGTTCGATCCATATGCTTCCAGCGCGCGGGCTGCGAGGGTGTCGACCTCCAGCCCCGCCTGCATTTCCACTTCCGCGCTGAACAGGTTGTGGTAGGCGGCGCCGACGAGGTCGGGGACGTGGTGGCGCTCGGCGGCGTTCAGGCAGCGCAGGTGCGCGCGCTTGGCGGCGGGGTAGTTGCCCCGCTGCATGTGCAGGTTGCCCATGCCCGCCAGCGCCGACGCGTACGAGCGCCACTCGCGGCTCTCGCGCGCCTGCACCACCGCGCGCGTGTACCAGCTCTCCGCGCGGTCGTAGTCGGCCAGGCGGCGGGCCACGCGGCCGACCGCGTACGCGAGCGACGCCGAGTCCGGCGAGACCAGCGCGGCGGCCTGCGAGAACTCGAGCGAGGTGCGGAGCGCGCCGCGCCACTCGGCCCACACGGCCACGCGCCGGCAGGCGTTCACCAGGCGCAGCATGTCGGCCCGCGCGGGGTGGCGGAGGAGGTCGGCGAAGATGGAGAGCGGGGCCTGCAGCTCGGGGTCGGCGTCCATCACGCCCAGCTCCTGCTGGCGCGTGCGGGCGGCGTCACCCGCGAAAAGCGACGCGCGGCCCGTGGGCGGAGTCTCGGCCCAGAGCAGCACGTTGCGAACCGACCGCCAGAGCACGAGGCCCAGGTCGCCGGGGATTTCGTCGAGAATGGAGATGGCGTCCACGCGCTCGATGCCGCGCGTGAGGGCCGGAGGGACGCGCTGCCGCCGGTTGGGAGCCGGTTTGCGTGTGCGGCTGCGTGAGGTGAGCTGCATGTCGGGTTCGGGCGGGGTCGGCAGGGCCGGTTGCACAGATCCCGGAAGCGTACGGCGCAAGATAACCGGGCGCAAGCGAAATGTTCCTGTTACGCCACACCGGATGGGCAAGTGCGCGGACGTGGAGACAATCTTATACAAACCGTCTGGTTAGGGAACCTCTCCGGGACAGAATGTAACGTTATACGCCGCAGAGGGAAGGGGCCGCGGACGCGTTCGCCCACCGCCGGACGCGAGAGGTGCGCGTAAATGCCCCATTGCGTGAGGGATGCGCGCCCGCAGGGCCGGGAACCCGGCGGGGCGGCGGCGCGAATGCTTCGGAAGACGAGACGGGCCCCCGGCGGAGACGAACCCGCCGGGGGCCCGGCGCCGTTGGCAACAGCCGTATCGTTGCCTACGGCGCGCGCAGCCCGTTTGGGCGCCCCGGCGCCCAACACGCCCGCATCCCGCCGTTCGCCGTTTCCGCCTACGACGCGAGGGTGCGCCGGGTCCAGACCACCACCACCCCGCACCCGCTGTTGGCGCCGTTGAACTGCGGCGGGATGCGCGCGCCGTTGTAAATCTCCACGCCCTCGATCAGCAGCCCCTGGAACTCGTGGTCCAGGTCGTTCACGGGGCCGTAGCGGGTGCCGTCGAGGTAGAAGATGGGCTCGCACTCGCCGCCCACGATCTCGGGGACGTTCTTGCCGAAGCGCAGCAGCGGCCGCCCGCCGTCGCTGGTGATGTACACGCCGGGGATGCGGCGCATGGCGTCGGACATCCGCCCGCGCCCGTCGGGGCCGAAGTCGTCGCGGGTGAGGAAGCGGCCGCTTCCCCAGGTGGCCTTGCGGATGTAGAAGTCGCGCAGGAGCGGCGAGCGCGGGAGCGTGGCGGCCGTGACGTTCAGCCGCCGCAGCACCACCGGGTCCAGCCCCAGCGCCACGGAGACGGTCTGTGCCGCGCCGGGCTGCACGGTGGCCTGCGTGCGGCCGGCAAGGTAGCCCAGCCGCCGCGCCTCGACCGTGACCGGCCCGGCGGGAACGGCACGGAAGACGGCCTCGCCGCGGGCGTTGGTCTCGCCGCGCGCGCGGCCGGCGGTGACGCTCGCTCCCGCGATCGGCTGCCCCGTGGTGGTGTCGGCGACGATGACGGTGAGGTCGGCCGCGGCCTGCTGCGCACGCGCCGCCGGCGGAACCGCCGCGGCGAGCAGGAGGAGCGGGAGGATGCGGACGAGTCGTTGCTGCATCGGGAGAACCTCCGCGGTGGAGGTGATTCGGATGAAAGGGCGATGACGGGCCGTCACGCGGTCCGCGCGGCGGCTCGCCATCGGAACGACTCGCCGCGGGCGATTCTGACTGATCCGGATCGGTTGCGGAAAAAACAGAGATCCCTCCCCGGGATGTCACGTTTGGGGAGGGACCGGGCATGCATGCCGGCCTACCGGCGGTCGGATGAAGTAAACTTGATGGAGGTTGAGCTTCGTGTCAAGCTCGTCCATTCTTGTCCGATTTCAGAGCCCCCGGCCGCGCCAGGGCTCGTTGGCCTCGAGGCAGTCCATCAGCTCGATGTAGATGCGGCGGGCGGCTTCGGTGAAGTCTTCGTCCGGCCCTTCCTCGTACGGGCGCAGGGCGGAGCGGATGCACTCGGAGAGGGAGCCGCGCTCGATGACACCGGCGACGAGCTCCAGGTACGGCGCTTCGTCCTTGCGCGCGCCCTTGCGCGCGACGGCCAGGAGCTCGCGCAGGACGGCGCGGACGTCGGTGCGGCCGGTCTCGTCGCGCTCCACGGGGACGTGCGGGGCGGTCACCACGGCGGCGCTGCCGTCGCGGATGGTGGCGCGGAAGTCCTCCACCAGCAGCTCGTGCGGGGGGAGGACGATGCGCCCCGCCAGCACCCGCCTGGTCATCTCCTTCAGCGCGGCGCGGACGAAGGCGGCGATGGCGGCGTCCATCCGCACGCACTCCTGCGTGTCCAGCACGCGCACCTCCATCGCCCGGCGCGAGAACTTGAAGACGGCGCCGCGGGCGTTCAGGAACTCGTGGCGGATGGCCGAGGTGTCGCCGGGGAGCCGGTCGAGCGCGGCGTACATCGGGCCGAGGACGTTCTTCCGGTAATCCCCGAAGCTCTCCACGTATTCGGGAACGAGCTGGCCGCAGCTCTCGGGGATGCGCGCCTGGTGCTCCAGGATCCACGCCAGCCGCGAGTCGGCGTGCGGCCGCAGGTCGCCCTCGAACATGGGCGTGCTGGCCGCCAGCGCGGGAAGGTAGGGGATGAGGAGCGCCGCGGCCGTGTGCATCGCCAGCGTCTCCCGCTCGCTGCCGAAGGGGAGGTTGAGGTGCGACGCCTGCACGTTCATCCAGCCGTGCGTGCGGACGTCGAACAGGCGCTCGTAGGTGCCGTAGATGCGGCCGCCCGAGCGCGCCCAGAGCCGCCCCTTTCGCGGGTCGAACCAGGGGTGCATCCCCGTGGGCATCAGCCGCGCGTCGAACTCGTCGCGGAGCACGGCGGTGAAGCGCTGCACGCCCTCGTACAGCACCTCCTCGGCCTGGCGCAGGGAGCGGACGGGCGCGGTGGTCTTCACCTCGAAGACGTGGTCGGCGATCTCGTTGCTGAAGCCCAGGGCGCCCAGGTGCACGTCGCTCGTTCCCCGCCCGGCCAGGATGCGGAAGGCGGGCTCGACCAGGGAGACGACGTTCAGGTCGCGGTCCACTGTGGGGTACTCCAGCTCCATCCCCGCCACCTCGAAGGCGCGGTATCCCCTGGCGCCGCCGTCGCCCTGCGCCTTCACCTGCACGGGGCGGCGGATGGAAGCCAGCCCGGCTCCGTCTCCATCCCCGTTCGCCGCCGGTGACGGAGATCCCTCCTCGATGCGCTGCACGAAGAAGCTCACGATGTCTTCGTAGATGACGTTCCCGTCCACCGCGTCCTCGTAGCCGACGTCGAGGTTGGGGTTGTCGTTGATCTCGATCACCACCGGCCCGCGCTCCGTCTCCTTCAAGTCGACCCCGTACAGCCCCCGGCCGATGAGCGAGGCGGCCCGGAGCGCGGTCTCCACCACGGCGGCGGGGGCCTGGCCGCGGGGGACGGCCTCGACCTTTCCGTAGCGCTCGGTGCCCTTCACCTCGGTGCGGATCTGCCAGTGCCCGCGCGCCATGAAGTAGCGCGAGGCGAAGAGGAGCCGCCCGCCCAGCACCGTCACCCGCCAGTCGAAGTCGGTGGGAAGGAACTCCTGGGCGATGAGGAGCGGCGAGCGCGCGAACATCTCCTTCGAGCGGCGCCGGAACTCGTCGCGGCTGGTGATCTTGTGCACCGCGGCGGAGAAGGAGCCGTCGGGGAGCTTGATGACGAAGGGGAGGCCGAGCGACTGCAGCGTGGCCCACGGCGTGGTCTGGGTGACGATGAGGGTGCGCGGCGTGGGGATCCCCTCGCGGCGCAGCAGCTCTTCCAGGAAGACCTTGTTGCCGCAGCGGATGATGGACTGCGGGTCGTCGACCACGGGCATGTCCAGCGCCTCGGCCCGCAGGGCGAACTGGAAGGCGGGCTCGGAGACGCCGGTGAGCGAGCGGATGAAGAGCGCGTCGTACTCGGGCAGCTTGCGCATGTCGCCCGGCCCGATGCGGGCCACGTGCACGTTCAGCCGCGACGCCACCCGCTCCAGCCGATCGATGGTCTCGGGCGACGAGGGGCTGAACGGGTCGCCCGGGTCGACGAGGACGGCGATGGAGGCGCGCACCGTCTCGCGCGGCGCCTCGCGGCCGCGGCGGAGGACGCGCTGCTCGTCGGCCAGCGCGCGCACCAGGTGCTTTCTCTCGTCGACGTCCAGGTGGTGCGGGGGGACGGCGGCCACCTGCGTGACCTTCCACTCCTCGTCTTCCTCCACCAGCTGCAGCCGCAGCACCGGCGCCGGCCACTCGCGGTAAACGGCGAGCGCCGCGCGCTGGAAGCGGGGATCGGCGCAGGTGCCCAGGTAGACCAGCGTCTCCACCAGCTCTTCGGGCGCGGCGGGGCGGCATCTCCCGTCCCCGCCGCGGATCACGGGAATGGGGAAGGGGTGCCGCGGCTCCTCGTCTCCCTCTCCCGGCCGGGCGGAGGGGATGGGGTGGACGTGGCCCAGCTCGCGGCGGCGGACGCTCATCTCCCCCGCGTCGATCGTGGCCACGCCCGCCTCCTGGAGCGCGCGGAAGCGCCCGTACGGCTCGTGCAGCCCCTCGCTGGTGTCGACGGTGGGGATCACCTGCTGGCGGCGCGCGTCGGCCAGCAGCGAGACGTAGTAGCCGCGGCTCCCGTAGCGCGTGGTGCGGCAGAGGTTCACCACCGTGGCGCGCGGATCGGAGAGCTCGCCCGCGCCTTCCAGGTAGCGGTCGGCGTCCACCACCATCTCGCCCGGCAGCCCGTCCGCGTCGCGCGCGTCCGAGACCACCACCAGCACCCGCCTGCGGCTGCTCACGCGCGGGGCTCCTCCGCAGGCCACACCTCGAGAAGCACCGCGTCGTAGGTCACGTCGCCCAGCAGGATGGCGTTGGTCAGCCGGTCGGCGTCGACCACCAGCTTCTCCTCGTCGCCCGGTTCGGGGGGGATCTGCTCGAAGGGGTCGAGGACGATCAGGCGGCGCCCCCACTGCTCGTAGCCGCTGATCACCACGAAGTGGCCGGTGGGCTCGCCGCGCACGTCGTCGTCCACCAGGCGGTTGATCATGGGGTCCCAGCGCTCGCGGGCGTAGCGGTAGAGATAGGTGGCGCTCAGCCCCGCCAGGATCGGGTGCTCGCGGTCGATGATGGACTTCAGCAGCGCCGGGGTGAGCTCCTCGAAGGCCAGGTCGCCGCCCAGCTCCAGGAAGTGGAGATAGGCCTGCGCCGCGCGGAGGCGCTTGGCGTCGTTCAGGTACGGGAAGCGCGCGTGGATCTTCTCCGCCAGCTGGGCGTGCGGGAGCCGGGCCCAGGTGGGGTCGAAGATGCGCAGGTCGTACGAGTAGATGCGGGCGCGCAGTCCCCGCTTCAGCGCGGAGATGCCGAGGAACACGGCAAGCGTGCCGCCGTCCTCGTTGCGCTCGAGCGAGGCGATGACCTCGTCGAGCCCCACGTCCAGCCCGTAGAAGGAGTAGACCTTCCGCAGGCAGGTGGGGCCGCAGGTCACGTCGTCGGGCTGCACGAAGCGCTGCACGGGCAGCTCGTGCGCGGCGCGGGCGGCGGCCACGGTGCGCTCGTCGACCGCCGGCAGCGGGGGTGCGGATGCCATTGTCTGTTCTGTCTCCTGACCCGTCGGTAAGCCTTGGCGGTAGAGCAACGGGTGTACCACGCCGGAGTACGGAAGTGCGGAAGTGGGGCAGGAAGTCCTAAGTCCTAAGTCCTAAGTGCTGAGTGCTGAGTGCTGAGTGCTGAGTGCTGAGTGCTGAGTGCCGAGTGGCAGACAGCATCGCGCCCGCGGCCGGAGCGGCCGCGGGCGCGATGTTCATCGTATTCCGTACTTCCGTACACTCGTACTCCGCGCCGGAGCGCGGGCTACCGGCGGCTGCTCTGGATGCGGAGGAGGTAGTTGCCGGTGTCCTGCGAGACCGAGTTCGCCACGATCACGTACGGGCCCGAGTGCGGCAGCGTGAGCGTCAGCGAGGAGTTGTTCCCGCCGCCCGAATCGTCGTCGTGCTCGTACAGCGGGCCGTTGGGGTCGTTCACCACCAGCCACGCGTCGAAGGCGCTGGACTGCAGGGTGATGGTGATGCGCTCGCCGGCGCGGCCCTGGTACACGTAGCCGTCCATGTACGTGTTGTCGTCGCGCAGCACGTCGGTGCTGCTCAGGCGGCCGGCGACCGACTGCCCCGCCTGGATGGCGGGAAGCCGCCGCCAGTCCAGGTCGGTGATGGCGACGCCGCGCCCGCCGGTGTCGTCCTGCCCCGGGGCGGGGCGGGCGCCGCCGCTCTGCACCGAGAGGGTGTACGGGCCGGTGTCGCGCTGCCCCACCGTGTTGGCGGCGATCAGGTACGGGCCGCTGCGCGGGAGCGTGACCGTGAGCTGCGAGTCGTTGCCGCCCGCGCCGTCGTCGTTGTGCTGGTCGAACCCGCCGGGGCCGCGGACGACCAGCCACGAGTCGAACGAGTTGGAGCGCAGCGTGACGGTGATGCGCTCGCCCGCGCGGCCCTGGTACACGTACGGGTGAACGTAGGTGTTGTCGTTCAGCAGGAAGTCGGCGCTGGTCAGGCGCCCGCTCATCGTCTGCCCCGCCGTGATGCGGGTGGCGCGGCTCATGTCGATGTCCTCGAAGCCGCCGCGGCCGCCCTGCCCCCCGTCGTCGTCCGCCACGACGTCGCCGCGGCCCGCGCCGCGCACCGTCAGCCGGTAGCGCCCGGTGGCGTTCTCGGTGGCCGAGTTGGCCACGATCAGGAACTGCCCGGAGTGCGGCAGGGTGACGGTGAGCGTGGAGTTCAGCTCACCGGCGCTGTCGTCGTCGTACTCGCGCATCGGGCCGTTGGGGTCGTCCACCACCAGCCAGGTGTCGAAGTCGTCGGAGGTCAGCGTGACGGTGATGCGCTCGCCGGCGCGGCCCGTGTAGACGTAGGCGTCGGCGAACGAGCCGTCCGGCCGGCGGAAGTCCGCGGCCGTCAGCCGCCCCTCGGCCGACTGCCCGGTGGTGATGCGCGGGAGCGAGGCGGTGTTCAGGTCGCTGATGTCGCGCCGGCCGGTGGTGCCGCGGCCGCCGGTATCGCCGCCGCCGAAGCGCAGGTCGCCGTTGAAGGCGATGCGCCCGGGGGTGTTCTGGGTGAGCCGCGTGAGCTCGGTGACCGGGACGGCGAAGTTCAGGTTCTGCCCCTCGGCCAGCACGGCCACGCTCACGCCCACCACCTCGCCGCGCATGTTCAGCACGGGGCCGCCCGACGAGCCGTGGCTGATGGGCGCGCTGATCTGCAGCAACGTGCGCCCCTCCACCCGCCGCACGGCGCTGACGATGCCGGTGGACACCGTGTTCGACAGCCCCTCGGGCGCGCCGATGACCACGATGGCCTCGCCCACCTCGGGAAGGGCGCGCGCCAGCGGCAGGGTGGCCGGCGGGGTGTTGATCCGCGGCAGGATGGCCAGGTCGGCGGTGACGCCGCCCACCGCCTCGGCATACTGCGCGGTGCCCACGCGCCGCTCGTCGGCCGTCGTCGCCTCGATGCGCGAGGCGCCCTCGACCACGTGGCGGTTGGTGGCGATGCGGCCGTCGGGGAGGTAGAAGCCGCTCCCCAGGCTCATCTCGCGCCCCGAGGTGTTGAAGGCGTGGAGGGTGATGACGGCCGGGTTGGCGCGCCGGGTGATGTTCACCACGTCGTTCTGCGCCGCCGCGCGGGCGGCGGGAAGCAGCGCGAGCGCGAGCACGACCGGGACGGTCTTGATGGAGCGTGAAGGCATGGCAGGATACTCCGGAAGGCGGGCACCGGGAGGCGGTGAAGCGAAACGCTGTCGACAATCTGCGTGCGAGCACGGGAGGCGTCCAGATGCAGCAGGACGGACGTCCATCGCGCATACATCGTAACCTCGGACGCCGTACACTGTTCCGTCATCCCCCATCCCCTCGACCCGCATCTCCCGGATCGAGGGAGATGAGAAGAACGGAGTTTGGTGCGGCGAGGTTTCAGTGAGGTGAGGCGGTATCGGGGGAGGGGAGATCTCATCGAGGAGACAGCAACGCCCCGGAGCCGCCACGATGGTGCGGCGTCGAGTCCGCGAAGGCGGACTTCGGGCCGTTGTTGCCGCGAATTCCATTCGCCCTTTCCATCCGGTCGATGGCCGGCGTGGAGAGGCCCACCCTTTGCGCACTCGCCCGCGCGCCCGTATCTCAAGCCGATGAGCCGTCCCGATCCGTACACCGAGATCCGCCTGCTGTCGCTGCGCTCCGTGCGCGGCGCGAACCTGTGGTCGCGCCGGCCGGTCACGCGCATCGACCTGCACCCGGGCGAGTACGACGAGATCTCGTCGGCGCACGTGGCGGGGTTCACCGAGGCGCTGGTGGCCGCACTTCCCGGGCTGTGGGAGCACCGCTGCAGCATCGGCGAGCGCGGCGGGTTCGTCACGCGGCTGCGGCGGGGAACCTACGCGCCGCACATCATCGAGCACGTGGGGCTGGAGCTGCAGTCCATGGCCGGGCACGACGTGGGCTACGGCCGCGCCCGCGGCGGCGACCGCCCCGGCGAGTACACCGTGGTTTTCGAGCACCTGCACGCCGAGGTGGGGATGCGCGCCGCCGCGCTGGCGCTGGAGCTGGTGCAGCGCGGCTTCGCGGGGGAGCTGGACCGCGCCGCGGTGGACTTCGCGCTCGCCGAGCTGGCATCGCTCGCCGAGTCGCCCGACGTGCCGGCGCTGCACCAGACGGTGCTGTGCGGCATCGCCGGCGGCGGCGACCGCGCGGGCGCGCGCGACGAGATGGTGCGGCGGGGATTGAGCCAGCACGAGCTGGTGGTGGACCTGGCGCCGTCCTATCTCCTGAACGCGGGGCTGCCGTACTCGCGCTCGCACATCGCCGTGGTGCTGGACGCGGAGCCGGGCGACGTTCCCGAGCGCTACCGCGAGGACGACTTGGCGCGGCGGCTGGTGGCCATCCCCGCCGACGCGGTGATGCGCGACGGCGTCTTCATCTGCCCGGCCAGGGAGTGGGAGGTGCAGGACATGGCGCGCGACGCGGGGTGCCGCGTGGCCGTGTTCTCCACCCGCGACGACCTGCGGGATCGCGACATGCGGGTGGCGCACGCGGTGGCGTTCGTGCGCGACGGGCGGATCGTGATGGAGATTGCGGGGTCTACGGAAGACGGGGGCGAGCTGGACGGCCAGGCCTCGCCCGCGGCGCAGGTGGCGGCGGCGCTGGCCGTGCGCTCGCTGCAGGAACTGGAGACGGGGGTTGAGGCGTGATGGAGCGGCAGCGGAGCAACGGCACGGGCGGCGGTGAGGACACGCCCAACCGGCGGCGGAGCGACCGGCACGGCGGCACGCTGGTGCTGATCGGCGGCGCCTGCGACCCGGCGGGCGAGGCGTTCGGCCGCTTCGTGGAGCTGGCCGGCGGGCGCGACGGCGGGCGGATCGTGGGGCTGACCACCGCCTCGGCGCACCCGCTGAAGTCCGCGCGCGCGTGGATGAAGGACTTTTCCGATGCGGGCGCCACGCACGTGGAGTTCCCCATCGTGGACAGCCGCGACCGCGCGCAGGACGCCAAGGTGGCGGAGATGCTGCGCGACGCCGACGGCATCTTCCTGGGCGGCGGCGACCAGGTGCACCTGGTGACCACGCTGGGGGGATCGAAGGTGGGGCGCGCGCTGGCCGAGGCGTACACCGCGGGGGCGGTGATCTGCGGCACCAGCGCGGGGGCGGCGGCGCTCACCGAGACCATCCTGGCCGGTGGCGAGCCCGACCAGTACGGGCAGATGCAGGACCTTCACCTGGGCCCCGGCTTCGGGCTGCTGGGGTTCCGCGCGGTGATCGACACGCACTTCACGCAGCGGCGGCGGCTGCAGCGCCTGTTCATGGTCATCGCCCGCAACGCCGAGCTGATGGGGCTGGGGATCGACGAGGACACCGCCATGGTGGTGCGCGGGCACCTGGGCGAGGTCGTCGGGCGCGGGTCGGTGACCTTCGTGGACGGGCGCGGCGTGCGCTTCGACAACGCCGACGAGTGCGAGACGGGGACGCCGCTCACCCTCAGCTACCTGCGCGTGGGGATCGTGGGCGCCGGCTACACGCTGAACCTGCGCGAGCGCGAACTGGAGAACCTCCTCCAGACCCGCCGCGAGCAGGGCGAAACGACCGTTCTCCGCAGCGAAGAGGTGGCCGCGTCCACGCCCGCCGTGGTGCGGACGATGGGCGACGACTGATCGTCGGGTGACGGCTGATCGCGCCGGAGTCCGCTCGTCGCGCGCAAACCGATGAGGCCGGCCGCCGCTGACCCGCCAATGAATTGGCGGGCAACCACAGCACCAAGTCCCTCCGGGACTGCGGCCCTGCCATCGTCATCCTGAGGCCGGCCATGCTGAAGCCGTCGCCGCGCAATCGACGGCAGGCCGAAGGATCTATCGCCGGAACATGAGCGTGAGCCTGCCGTTCGCGCCAACGACAGGCTCACGTGCGAGGACGGTATGGATCCTTCGGCCTGCATGCATCGTCCGGGGGAAGAGGACAGTGTGGCCGGCCTCAGGATGACGTCTTTTCTCGCGTCGGCTCATCGTCCGCCAGAGAGAAGGGCCGCGACTTGGATCGAGTCGCGGGCCTTTCTTCATCTACCGTCCACCCTTTTGCGTGGGGATGGACTGGCGGGTGCCGGGGCCGGGGTACTTGCCCTCGGCGAAGCCGCCCTCGTTATAGCCGGGGTAGCGGCGCTCTTCGGTGCGGCGGTGGCGCGCGTCCCGGCCCTGCATCGGCGGGGCCTCGGGGCCCTCGCTGAAGCCCCAGGAGCGCCGCGGCCCGCCGTGCTCCAGCCCCGGTGAGCAGGCGTTGTACTGGCGCAGGTACTCGCGGTCGTAGCGCACGCCGCCGCCCCGCGGGCCGCCCTGCGGCGGCGGCCGCGGGACCCAGTGCCCGGCCACGGGGGGCGCGCCGCGCTGCTCGTACGCCTCGCGGTAGTAGCCGTCGGCGTCGTACCATCCTTCCGGCAGGTCGTAGCGCCCGTCGAACCCGCCGTAGCCGCCCAGGTCGGTCTGGTGGAAGAAGCGGTGATCGCCGTACGCGGCGATGTGCCGCCCGTCGCCCTGCATGCGGTTGCCGCGGTACTCGCCGCCGCGATAGTTGGGGTCGCCGCCCTCGTCCCAGTTCCACCCCGGGTCCATCTGGTAGCCCCGCAGCCCGAAGCTGTGCCCGTCGTACCCGCGGCGGTGGTCTCGATCGTAGGGATGCCGTGCCATCTCGCGCCTCCTCGTCATCAGGTTCACACGGTGGGACGGGGGAGCAGGATTCAGGCCCGCGCGGCTTCGGCATCTTCATCCCCCCGAAGGACTTCGGGTCGGGCGACACCGGCGACTGAAATCGCGGCAACAACCCCGGGAAGCCTCGCAAACCGCGCGAGGCTGTGCGGATCGGGGGACGGGTTGCGGAGAGCGGCATCCGATTCATCGCAACGATTGGGTGACGATGCGCATCTTAACTGCGATTCATCCCGCCGCACCCGCCGTTCGCACCGCGAAGAAACGGTTCGTCCCATCGCCGCATCTTTCGCCGGGTGGACGGGTACGCCGTTGCGACCATTCCCCAGTCGCGCCGCCGTGGCGCCCAACCCTCGAATCTTCCATCCCCATGCAACGCACCCTGCCGAAGCTCCTTCCGCTCCTGGCGCTGGCCGCGACACCCCTTGCCGCGCGCGCGCAGATGGCGGACCCCTGGGCCGTGCTCGCGCGCCCGCGCACCCACGCGCCGCGGCCCACCACGCCCGCCATCACACCGGCGGACCTGATGACGCGGCTGTACATCTTCGCCGACGACTCGATGCAGGGGCGATTGATCGCCACGCCCGGAAACTCCAAGGGGGTGGAGTACATCGCGGGCGAGCTGCGGCGGATGGGGCTGGAGCCCGCGGGCGACAACGGCACGTTCTTCCAGGACATCCACCTGGTGGAGCGGGGGATCGACGAGAGCGCCGCTTTCGGGGTGAACGGCACCGCGCTGCGTGCGTGGACCGACTACGTGCCGCGCGACAACGGCCCCGGCGCGCGCTCGGTCGACGGCGCGCAGGCGGTGTGGGGCGGGACGATGACGGATTCGGCGCACATGATCGACTCGGCCGCCGTGGCCGGGAAGCTGGTGGTGATCGGGATGGGCCCGGGGTACGCGGGCGACCCGCCGGGGACGGCGAACCGCATCCAGCTGACGCGGCGCTACCGGCGCGCGGCGGGGATCGCGTTCGTGGGGATGGATGCCCTCACCCCCGCGTCGCTGGCGCTGTACCGCCAGCCGCTGCAGCTGATGCAGGGCGCGCCCGGCCCCGAGCTGCCGTCGTACATGTACGTCACGAAGCGCGCGGCGGCGCTGCTGATGGGCGCCGACCCCGAGACGCTGCAGCCGGGCGCCGCGGGGGCCACCGTCACCGGCAGCCCGCGCTTCGCCGAGCGGCCGACCGCCGCGCCGGCGCGCAACGTGGTGGCCATCCTGCGCGGGAGCGACCCGGCGCTCCGGAGCGAGTACGTGGCCATCGGCGCGCACAACGACCACATCGGCACCTCGGGCGAGGCGACGGCGAGCGACTCGATGTACATCGTGAACCACCTCTTCCGCGCGCAGGGCGCGGACGACGACGATCCGCACCTCACCGAGGCGCAGCAGGCGCAGGTGAACGCCGCGCTGGCCCAGGTCCGGCGGCGCACCGGCGGCGCGTCGGCGCGGGTGGACAGCATCTACAACGGCGCGGACGACGACGGTTCGGGGTCGATGGGGGTGCTGGAGATCGCGCAGTGGTTCGCCAGCCGGCCACGGCCGAAGCGCTCGCTCCTGTTCGTCTGGCACGTGGGCGAGGAGGAGGGATTGTTCGGCTCGGAATACTACACCGACCACCCCACCGTGCCCCGCGAGAGCATCGTGGCGCAGCTGAACATGGACATGATCGGGCGCGGCGGCGCGAACGACGTGACGGGGACGAGCAAGGACGGCGCGATGCTGCACGGCGGGCCGGGATACGTGCAGCTCGTCGGCTCGCGGCGGCTGTCGACGGAGCTGGGCGACCTGGCGGAGACGGTGAACCGCACGGGGAACCACGGCCTCAACTTCGACTACGCGATGGACGCGAACGGGCACCCGCAGAACATCTACTGCCGCAGCGACCACTACGAGTACGCGCGCTACGGCATCCCCATCATCTTCTTCACCACCGGCGGGCACGCGGACTACCACCAGGTGACCGACGAGCCGCAGTACATCGACTATGGCCGCATGGCGCAGGTGGCGAATTTCGTGGCGGACCTGGCCACCCACGTCGCCAACCTCGACCACCGCCCGGTCGTCGACCACCCGAAGCCTGACCCGCACGGCAACTGCGTGCAGTAGATCGGGACAACGGAAAGTCTCCACGGAAGGCACGGAGGCCGCGGAGGAAGATTGCACTTCTCCGTGGCCTCCGTGCCCTCTGTGAGAGATCAAGAAAATTACCTTTCCGGACGATATCTTGCGCTTGGAAACGGACGCCGCTAGGCTTGCAGCACGCGCCGTTTCCACGCGCGGAGTTCCACACCCGTTCCTGGAGGGTATCGTGAAGAAGCTCCGGCTCGAAGAGATTCAGGTGGATTCCTACACGACCGAGACCGTCGCGCAGGAGAAGGGGACGGTGCAGGGGAACATGGCAACCGTGCTGAGGTGCCCGACGAATCCCATCGCGTGCCCGGCGCCGACGGACGCCGCGAGCTGCCAGAGCGGCACGTTCTGCTGCTGATGCGCCCGAGGCCGATCCGCTGCGGCCTTGTCGCGTAGCACGGCAAAGGGCCGGGAGAGGTTCTCCCGGCCCTTTTCGTGCGCCGAACCCGGATGATCTACAGCAGCGCGCGGAGACCGGAGATCTGCTCGCCGACTGCGTCCGGCGCGGTGCCGCCGATGCCGGCGCGGGCGGCCAGCGCCTGCTCGGCGGAGAAGAGCGCCCCGAAGTCCGCGCCCTCGAAGTGCGGCGACAGGTGGGTGAAGAAGCGCTCGTCCAGCTCGTCGAGCCCGCACCCCAGCTCCTCGGCCGCGCGCACCAGGCGGCCCACCGTGCCGTGCGCCTCGCGGAAGGGAACGCCGCGCTTCACCAGGAAGTCGGCCAGGTCCGTCGCCAGCATGGCCGCGTCCACCGCGGCGCGGCAGCGCGCGGTGTCGATCTCCATCGTCCGCACGCTTCCGGCGACGGCGGGAAGGAGCGACTCCAGGGTGTCGAAGGCGCTGAACAGCGCGTCCTTGTCTTCCTGCAGGTCCTTGTTGTAGCCCGACGGGAGCCCCTTCAGCGTGGCCAGGATCCCCGTCAACCCGCCGATCAGCCGGCCGGCCTTGCCGCGCGCCAGCTCCATCGCGTCGGGGTTGCGCTTCTGCGGCATCAGCGACGAGCCGGTGCTGAAGCGGTCCGACATCTTCACGAACGACCACTCGGCCGACGAGAAGAGGACCAGGTCCTCGGCCAGCCGGGAGAGGTGCACCCCCACCATCGCCATCACGAACAGGAGCTCGGCCACCCAGTCGCGGTCGGCCACGGCGTCCATGGAGTTGGCCGAGACGGCGTGGAAGCCCAGCGTCTCCTTCAGCAGCACGCGGTCGACCGGGAACGGGCACCCGGCGATGGCGCCGGAACCCAGTGGAAGCACCGCCACCCGCTCGCGCGCCTGCGCCAGCCGCTCGCGGTCGCGCGCCAGCGGCCACGCGTGCGACAGCAGCCAGTGCGCGGCAGAGACCGGCTGCGCGCGCTGGAGATGCGTGTAGCTGGGCATCACGGTGGTCCGGTGCGCCTCGGCCTGCTCCAGCAGGGCGCGCTGCAGGTCGCGCAGCAGCGTGTCGAGCCGCGAGACGGCGCCGAAGGCCCAGAGCCGCGAGTCTGTGGCCACCTGGTCGTTGCGCGAGCGGCCGGTGTGCAGCTTCCCGGCTACGTCGCCCGCCTCCTCGTACAGCAGGCGCTCGACCAGGGAGTGGATGTCTTCGTCCGGCGCTGACGTCCACTCGTCCTCGCCCCACGCCTCCAGGCGCGCGGCCACGCGGTCCAGCCCCGCGGTCAGCGCCAGCCACTCGGCGTGCGTGAGCACCCCGGCCGAGGCGATGGCTCCGGCCCACGCCTGGCTCCCGGCGATGTCCTCGCGCCAGAGGCGGTGGTCCACCGGAAGCGAGCGGTTCAGCCGGTCCATCTCCACCGAGGGCTCGGCGGCGAAGCGCCCGCCCCAGAGGCGGATGGCCGGGGCTTCGGTGCCCGTTTCGAGCTGCAGCGCGGTATCGGTCATCGTTCCCTCCACTCGGTCCAGAGCCACCGCGGGCGCGTGCGTCTCGCGCCGTTGTGCATTTCCCGACGAATTGTTACGATCCATCATCCTCCCACCGCCTTCCCGCGAGCTGCACGGAGAGCCCGATGAAGAAGCTCCGCCTGGACGACCTGGCCGTCGAAAGCTTTTCCCCCGCGTCCGCGATGCGCGCCCTCCGCGGCACGGTGGCCGCGCGCGAGGAGGAGATCGACACGACCCTGCACTGCCCCGACAGCTACGGCGGCACCTGCTGGATCAGCTGCTTCGAGACCTGTCCCTGCACCGACGGGCCGGCCTGTCCCTGACGCGCCCCGCCCGACCCCATTCGACCTCGAGGAGCCGACATGAAGAAGCTGAGCCTGGACACCCTGCGCGTGGACACCTTCGCCACGACGTCCGAGATCGCCGCGCTCCGCGGCACCGTTGCCGCCTACTCCGCGCAGTGCACGGTCGTGGAGTGCATCGCCTCGCACCGCATCACCTGCGAGATCAGCTGCAACGGGACCTGCTGACGGAAAGTCCCAATTCCTGAGTCTTAAGTGCCAAGTGCCAAGTCCTAAGTCCTGAGTCCTGAGTCCTGAGTCCTGAGCAACGCAGTTCACTTGGGACTTGGGACTCAGGACTTAGGACTTCTCAGTTTCCTCAGTCCGCCGCCAGGTCGTGCACCAGCGCCGGGGCGCGCTCCTGGTCCTTGAGCGCCGCCACGCGCATGGGCAGGGCGAAGAGGCGGATGTAGCCCGCCGCGTCGGCCTGGTCGTAGACGTCGTCCTCGCCGAAGGTGACAAAGCGCTCGTCGTACAGCGAGAACGGGCTGGTGCGCCCGGCGATGCTGGACGTGCCGCGGTACAGCTTCAGCCGCACGTCGCCGGTCACGCGCTGCTGCGTGACGTTCACCAGCGCGTCCATGGCCTCGCGCTCGGTGGTCCACCAGCGGCCCTCGTAGACGAGGTCGGCGTAGCGGGGGGCGATGGCGTCCTTCAGCGCCAGCGTGCGGCGGTCCATCACCAGCTGCTCCAGCTCGCTGTGCGCCTGGTAGAGAAGGGTGCCGCCGGGGGTCTCGTAGATCCCGCGCGACTTCATCCCCACCATGCGGTCTTCCACCAGGTCCACGCGGCCCACGCCGTGCAGCCCGCCGATCTCGTTCAGCCGCGCCAGCAGATCCACCGGCGACAGCGCCTCGCCGTCCACCGCCACGGGGTCGCCCGCGTGGAAGGTGATGGTGACGTACTCCGGCCGCGCCGGCGCGTCCCACGGCGCCTTGGTGAGGAGGAAGAGGTCCTCGGTCGGCTCGAAATTCGGGTCCTCGAGCGGGCCGCCCTCGTGCGACACGTGCCAGATGTTGCGGTCGCGGGAGTAGATCTTCTCCTTGGTGGCCGCCACGGGCACCTGGTGCGCGGCCGCGTAGTCCAGCGCGTCCTCGCGGGAGCGGATGTCCCACTCGCGCCAGGGGGCGATCACCTTCATCTCCGGCGCCAGCGAGGCGTAGGTGAGCTCGAAGCGCACCTGGTCGTTCCCCTTGCCGGTGCAGCCGTGCGCCAGGACCGACGAGCCGATCATCTTCGCCACGTCCACCTGGCGGCGGGCGATGATGGGGCGCGCCATCGAGGTGCCCAGCAGGTACTTGCGCCCGTAGGTGGCGCCGGCGCGCAGCGTGGGCCACACGAACTCGGTGAGGAACGCCTCGCGCAGGTCCTCCACGTAGCAGGCCTTCGCGCCGCTGGCCAGCGCCTTCGCCTCCAGCCCGCTCAGCTCGTCGCCCTGCCCCACGTCCGCCGCCACGCAGACCACCTCGGCCCCGTAGTTCTCCTTCAGCCAGGGGACGATGATCGAGGTGTCGAGCCCGCCCGAGTAGGCCAGGACGATGGTGTTGTTGTTCATCTCAGTCTCCCTGGAAACAGTGCCAAGTTCCTAGTGCCAAGTGCCTGGTGGTCCGGTCCCGGCCGAATGCCCGTGCCGCGCGCCAGACCCACTTGGCACTTGGCACTCGGCACTTGGCACTACAGTTCTTTCACCACCGCGATCTCGTCGCACGCGTGCAGCTTGGGGCATGCGCGGCAGTCCGACCACACCTTCTGCGGGAACATCTCCTTGGGCACCGTGCGGTAGCCCTGCTTGTGGAAGAAGATGTCCTTCAGCGTGAGCGCGAACACCGTCCCGATCCCGTGCTTCTCCGCCTCGACCTCGACGGCCGCGACCAGCTTCGCCCCCACGCCGAGGCCCTGCGCCGCCTCGGAGACGGCCAGCGAGCCCAGCTCGGCCAGCTGCGGGGTGTACACGCGCAGCGCGGCGCACCCCAGGATGCGGCCGTCCAGCTCCGCGACCACGAACTCGCGGAAGTTGCGGGAAAGCTGCTCCACCGTCTTGGGGAGCATCAGGTCCTGCCGGGCGAAGCCGTTGATGAGCGGCTCCACCTGGAGCATGTCGGCCACGCGCGCGGGGCGCACCACCACCCCGCCCGAGCGCGGCGCCTTCTTTTCGACCGGGTCCAGGACCGCGGTGCCGGAGGTATCCCCGTAGGTGTCGAGCAGCATCTAGAGCACCTCGTCCAGAATTCCCACGCCTTCCGCCAGCTCGGCATCGCCGATCACCAGCGGGGGGACGATGCGGACCACGTTCGGCCCCGCCGTGCACACCAGCAGCCCGGCGTCCAGCGCCCGCGCGGCCACCTCGCCCGCGGATCCCTCGATCTCCACTCCCCAGATCAGCCCCGTTCCCCGCACCGCCGTCACCTTGGTCGGGTGATTCAGCACCAGCTTCTGGAGCAGGTTGGCCAGCAGGTGGCCCTTGCGCTGCACCTCGGCCAGGAAGGCCGGCTCGCCGATCGTCCGCACCGTGGCCAGCGCGGCGCTGGCGACGAGAGGCCCGCCGCCGAAGGTCGTCGCGTGGTCGCCCGGCTGGATCGTCTCGGCGACCTTCTCCGTCATCAGCACGGCGCCCATCGGGAGGCCGCCGGCCAGCGGCTTGGCCACCGTCATCAGGTCCGGCGTGACCCCCGCCTGCTCGTGCGCCCACAGCATCCCCGTCCGCCCGAGGCCCACCTGCACCTCGTCGAAGATCAGCAGCGCGCCGGCCTCGTCGCACAGGTAGCGCAGCGCCTTCAGGAAGGCGGGCGGAACGGGAAGCACCCCTCCCTCGGCCTGCAGCGGCTCGATGATGACCGCCGCGGTGCGGTCGGGCCGGATCAGCTGGTCGGCCCCGGCGGTGTCGCCCACCTGGCCGAAGCGCACGCCCGGCATCAGCGGCCGGAACGGCGCCTGGTAGGCGGGGCGGTCGGTGGCGGCCAGCGCGCCCATGGTGCGCCCGTGGAACGAGCCGTGGAACGACACGATCTCGGTCTTGTGCTCGCCGCCCTGCACGCCCGCCCAGCGGCGCGCGAACTTGAAGGCGCCCTCGTTGGCCTCGGCGCCGCTGTTGCAGAAGAACACGCGGTCGGCGAACGAGTGCCCGGCCAGCCACTCGGCCAGCTCGGCGGCCGGGCGGGTGTGGAAGAGGTTGGAGGTGTGCACCAGCCCCGCCTCCAGCGCCTCGCGGATGGCGTCGGCCACCACGGGCGAGCCGTAGCCCAGCGCGTTCACCGCGATCCCCGCGGTGAAGTCCAGGTAGCGCGCGCCGTCCTCGCTGATCAGCCGGCACCCCTCGCCCGCGGTGAACACGGGCCCCGAGCGCTTGTAGATCTCCAGCAGCGCGCCGGTCGCTTCCAACGTGGCAGTCGTCATCCTCAGGCCTCTCGTGCCGCGGCCGCGCAGATGCGCGTGCCCGCCGTGTGGTTCTTCAGCATCTCCACCCCGCCGATCCGCACCGCGCCGGCCGTCTGGGCCGCGCGGGCGGCGGCGCGGAGCTTGGGCGCCATCCCCCCCTGCGCCGTGCCGTCCGCGATCAGCGCCTCCACCTCGTCGGCGCCGACCGTCTCCAGCGTGGCGCTCCCCGCCATCACCCCGGGAACGTTGGAGACGAAGAGCAGCTCCGTGGCCTCCATCGCCGCGGCCACGGCGGCTGCCGCGTCGTCGGCGTTCACGTTCAGCGGCTCGCCGCCGGGCCCGCGCGAGACGGGCGAGACCACGGGGGTGAGCCCCTGCCCCAGCCACGCGCGCAGCAGCTCCACGCGCACCTGCTCCACCTCGCCGATCCGCCCCAGCGCGCCGCCGCGGGCCACCCGCGCGCGCAGCAGCCCGCCGTCCTCGCCGCTGATCCCCACCGCCTCCGCCCCCGCCGAGACCAGGGCGGAGACCAGGCGCTTGTTCACCAGCCCGCTGAGGACCATCGACACCGCCTTCATGGCCTCCGGGCTGGTGACGCGCAGCCCGTCCTTCCACTCCGGCTCGGCGCCCATCGCGCGCTGCAGCGTGGACACTTCCTTGCCGCCGCCGTGGACGACCACCACGTGGCCGCCGCGTCCGGCGATCGCGCGGGCGAGGCGCTGGACCCAGCAGGGGTCGTCCACCTCGTTGCCGCCCACCTTCACCACCGTCACGTCCGGCTTCACGTCAGTCCCTCGGTCTCGGCGAAGCCGAACATCAGGTTCAGGTTCTGCACGGCCTGCCCGGCGGCGCCCTTCACCAGGTTGTCGATCGCGGCGACCACGATCAGCATGGGCTGCGTCACGCCCGCCACCGTCTGCACGCCGATGGAGACCAGGTTGGTTCCCACCACGTCGGCCAGCGCGGGCAGGCGGTCCGCCCTCACCTCCACGAACGGCTCGCCCGCATAATCATCCAGCCAGGGGCGCAGCGGCTCGCCCAGCGGCGCGGCGAGCGGGACGTAGATCGTCTCCAGGATCCCGCGCTTCACCGGCAGCAGGTGCGGGGTGAAGACGAGCTCCGGCGTCGCCCCGCCGTTCAGCCGCGCCGCCTGGTCGCGCATCTCGGCCAGGTGCCGGTGCACGTTGCCCACGCCGTACGCGCTGAAGTCCTCCGCCAGCTCCGCGAACATCAGGTTGCGCTTCGGGGCCCGCCCGGCGCCGCTCACCCCCGACGCCGCGTCCACGATCACCGGCCCGGCGACCAGTCCCCGGCGCAGCAGCGGCGCGAGGGCCAGGATGGCGGCGGTGGGGTAGCACCCCGGGTTGGCCACCACCCGCGCGCCGGCGATGCAGCCGCGGTGCAGCTCGGGAAGCCCGTACACCGCCTCGCGCGCCCATGCGGGCGTCGCGTCCGTCACCACGCGCAGGTCGTTGGACAGGTCCACCACCTTCGCGCCCGCGTCCAGCGCCGCTTCCGTCCACCGGCTGGCCTCGCCGTGCGGGAGGCAGCAGAGCACCGCGTCGCACGCGGCCAGGCCGGCATCGGCGATCCGCGTCAGCGCCAGCTCCGGCGCGCCGCGAACGAGGGCAGACAGCTTCGCCCCCGCTTCGCTTTCCGAGCTCGCGAGGGCGACGTCCGCGTTTCCGTGCTTCGCCAGGAGCCGGATCGCCTCCCGGCCCGCGTATCCCGAGGCGCCCAGCACTCCGACCCGGGCGCGAGAGAATCCATTCATTGGGTCGAATCTATATCCAAATAAGTGAATAGTCAACCGTTTGCGTGAATACTTCCTCTAAAATTCGATCGGGCGAGCTCTCACGGAGAACACGGAGGGCAGGGAGGTGGGAGATGATGATTTCTCCGCGCCTTGCCTCGCGGATCCGGACCCAAGTGGGGATGGGAGATGTAGATGGGTTTGCTGGGGCGCGCGCGCGGCGGTACACTCATCCGCTCGCGCGCGGATGGCGTGATTTCCCGATGGATCGAGATATCGAATGAAGAAGAAGGCCCTGCTCCCTGCCGCGGCGCTCGCCGTGCTGCTGACGACGCTCGCGTGCCGGGAGCCGCTGGACATCGGCGGCTTCTCCGTCTCCGGCCAGTGGGCGGGAACGGCGAAGCAGCTGGTGGGCGCCGACAGCGTCGCGTACTCCGTGGTCATGGACCTGGACCAGAACCGGCGCGCGGTCACCGGCACCGCCACCGTGCGCGCCGGCACCGACTCGGTGCGCACGGACGTCACCGGCACGTGGGACTATCCGCGCGTGAGCCTGCGGCTCAGCGCGCCGGAGTTCGCGGACCTGCAGTACAACGCGCAGTTCACGCCGCAGGAGAACCCCGACACGCTGGCCGGCCCGCTGATCGGCTCCGGCTTCACCAACGCCACGCTGAAGCTGGTCCGGCAGTAGGGCGATGGAGGGCATCGACTTCCGCGTTTCGGAGCCGGTGGACGGCGCGGCGTTGAACGCGCTCTTCGCGACGGCGTGGGAGGGGTACGGAGACTACGACGTGGCGCCCGTGCTGCGCCGCAGCCTGGCGTGGGTGTGCGCGTACGACGGCCATCGGCTGGTGGGGTTCGTGAACCTGGCGTGGGACGGCGGCGCGCACGCGTTCATCCTCGACACCGTCGTAGCCCCCGACCGCAAGCGGCGGGGGATCGGCACCGGGCTGGTGCGCAGCGCGCTGGACGCCGCCCGCGCCGCCGGCGTGGAGTGGGTGCACGTGGACTACGAGCCGCATCTGGACGCCTTCTACCGCGAATGCGGCTTCCGCCCGACCGCGGCCGGCGTGCTGAACCTCCTCCGCGCGGAAGGCTGACCGCGCGTTCGCGCGCTTGTTGCAGTTCCGTCCGTCACCACCACCACGCCCAATCCCCGGTGAGGACATGACTCGATCGACCACCATCGTTCCGCTCGCGCTGGCCGCCCTGCTGGCCGCGTGCGGCGACCGTCCGTCCGTCCGCGAGGCCGACGCGAAGCCCGCCGCCCCCGCCCCGGCGGCCAGCGCGCAGCCGTCGGAGCCCGCCGCATCCCCCGATGCCGCCGCGCAGGCGTGCGACGCGGGGAACGGCGGCCTCACGCTTCCCGCGGGCTTCTGCGCCACGGTGTTCGCCGACGTGCAGGGCGGCCCCCGCCACATCGCCGTGGCCCCGAACGGCGACGTGTTCGTGGCGGTGGGCGGCGGCCGCAACGGCGGCGGGGGGGTGATGGCGCTGCGCGACACGAACCGCGACGGCAAGGCGGACCAGCGCGAGAGCTTCGGCTCGCAGGGCGGCACCGGCGTGGCGGTGAGCGGCGGCTGGCTGTACTTCGCGCCGAACGACGGCGTGGTGCGCTGGCGCCTGGCACCGGGCCGTCTGGCGCCCACGGGGGAGCCGCAGACCATCGTCACCGGGCTGCCCACCGGCGGGCACACGGCCAAGAACGTGGCGCTCGACGGCCGCGGAGGGCTGTTCGTGAACCTGGGCTCGCGCACCAACGCCTGCCAGCAGGCCGACCGCCAGCGCGGCTCGCGCGGCATCGACCCGTGCACCGAGACCGAGCAGCGCGCCGGCATCTGGCGCTTCGACGCCAACCGCCCCAACCAGCGGCAGGGGGACGGGCAGCACTGGGCGCGCGGCATCCGCAACGGCATGGGGCTGGCCTTCGCGCCGGGCGGACAGCTGTACGCCACGCAGCACGGCCGCGACCAGCTGCACGACAACTGGCCCGACCTGTTCGACGACCGGAAAAGCGCCGAGAACCCGGCCGAGGAGTTCTTCGCCGTGAACCAGGGCGACGACTTCGGCTGGCCGTACTGCTTCTACGACGTCGACCAGCACAAGCTCGTGCTGGCGCCGGAATACGGCGGACGGGGGACGGAGACCGGCCGCTGTGCGCAGGCCAAGGCGCCGCTCGTGGCCTTCCCCGGCCACTGGGCGCCGGAGTCGCTGGTCTTCTACACGGGCACGCAGTTCCCCGCGCGCTACCGCGGCGGCGCCTTCATCGCCTTCCACGGTTCGTGGAACCGCGCGCCGCTCCCGCAGGCCGGCTTCCGCGTCTCCTTCGTTCCCATGACGGGCGGCCACGCGGGAACGCCGGAGACCTTCGCCGACACCAATGCGGGGAACGCCGCCGAGCCCGCGCACCGGCCGATGGGGCTGGCCGTGGCCCCCGACGGCGCGCTCTTCCTGACCGACGACGCGGGCGGGCGCATCTGGCGCATCGTCTACCGCGGGCGGTAGGGGAGATGGAGATCGTCCGCCTGCGCACCGGCCGCCGCGCCGAGATGCTCGACATCACCGACCGCCTGCAGTCGGTGCTTGAGCGCTCCGGCGTGCGCGAGGGCGTGCTGGTCGCGCAGTCGCTGCACACCACGGCGGGGCTCACCATCAACGAGAACGCCAACCCCGACGTGCGGCACGATCTCCTCGCCAAGCTCGAGCGGCTGGTCCCGCACGAGGAGCCTTTCTATCGCCACGGCGAGGGGAACAGCGACAGCCACCTGAAGACCAGCTTCTTCGGCCCTTCGGTGACGGTGATCGTGAGCGAGGGGCGACTGGTCCTGGGGCGATGGCAGGGCGTGTACTTCTGCGAGTTCGACGGCCCGCGCGAGCGGCAGGTCGCGGTGCAGCTCCTCGCCGCCGCCGCGGGGTGACGATGCCGCGGCTCCAGCAAATCGGGTCGATGCTGCGCCTGGTCGCACGCGGCGTGGTCACGCGCGGCGGGGCGGGCGAGCCGCTGCCCGACGTGCCGCGCCGCAAGCCGTCCAGCGAGCGCGTGGTGCGCGGCGTGGACCCGCGCCTGCACGAGCGCTACCTCCGCGCCACCGCGGGCGAGGGCATCGCGAAGTTGCGCGGCGCGGGCGCCGTCCTCTCCCCCGTCTTCCCGGCGACGTGGGAGACGGCACAGGCGCTGGAGCTGCTGGCCGGGCTGGACCGCGCGCTTCCCGCCGCCGGCGTGGTGCACGTGGAGGGCGAGCTGGTGAGCCTGCGCCCCATCGCGCCGGACGAGCAGCTGCGCTGCCGGGTGGAGCTGGAGCGCGCCGAGCGGGTGCGGAAGGGGATCCGGCTGACGCTTTCCGCGCGCAACTGGACCGCCAGCGGCCAACTCTGCACGCAGAGCACCGCCGTCTTCCTGGCGCGGGGACGGACGGAGGAAGAGGCGCCGCACCACGCCGCGCGCCCCACCGGCCGCGACGAGGGCGACCCGCGCGGCGAGCCCCCCACCGCGTGGGACGAGGTCGCGCGCTGGCGCCTGCGCGGCGACGCCGGCCGCCGCTACGCCGCCGTCTCGGGCGACTGGAACCCCATCCACCTGTGGGGGTGGACGGCGCGCCCGTTCGGCTTCCGCCGCCCCATCCTGCACGGCTTCTGCACCGAGGCCATGGTGGCGCACGCGCTGATCGAGCACCGCCTGGCCGGCGACCCCGCCGCGCTCCGCCGCCTCCGCATCGCCTTCCGTGCGCCCCTCCCGCTCCCCGCGTCCGCGCGCCTGCTGGTGGGCGACGGCATCGGCGTGCGCTGGTTCCGCGTCACCGACGACGCGGGCGAAAAGGTCTACGCCGAGGGCACCTGGGCCGGGGGGACGAATCCGCCGCGGCGGTTGCAACTGGTGAAGTAAACGGAAGTCCTGAGTCCTAAGTCCTAAGTGCCAAGTCCCAGGTGGACGGCGTCCAGCCGTCACCTGGGACTTCGTTTTCTACTTAGGACTTAGGACTTGGGACTTAGGACTTCTTCTCCTAAATCCCGCACTCCCGATAAAGCCTCAGCCGCAGCTCCGCGCGGTCGCCGAAGCGCTGCGCGGGCCAGTTTTCGGCGTACTGCGCGACCGCCATCGCGATCTGCCGCTTCACCTCGCGCCACGCGGTGCGCCCGCGCCGCACCTCGGCGACCCACCACCCGGGCACCAGGTCGGCCAGCGCGAAGAGGTCCGCCGTGCGCTCGGCGGGCGACATGTATCCCTCGTCGGCCAGGAACACCGGCCCGTCCACGTCGCCGGCCAGCACGTGCCCCAGCTCGTGGCGCAGCGCGAACAGGCGGTCCGTCTCCTCGGCCGAGCGGTTGATGAAGATGGGGTACACGCCGCCGCACGGCGGCAGCACCATGGCCACCGTGTCGGAGTGGAAGGGAAAGATCTCCACGTGGCACCCCGCCGCGCCCAGCAGGTCGCTCACCTGGTCGGTGCGCGCGGGCGAAAGGGTTCCCGCGTAGGCGCCCACCGTTTCCCGCGCGCGCGCCACCAGCCTGCACGCGGAGGCCAGCACCGCGTCGTCGTCACAGCTCGCCATGGTCCACCCGCTCCTTCAGCTTGTACCACCAGTCCGGAAGCAGCCCGCGCGCGGTGAGCATCCGCCGCAGCCCCTCCAGCGCGTCGGTCTTGCGCAGCCGCTCCTGCCCGGGCGGCGCAATCCCCTCCACGAACTTCGCCACCGCGTCCAGCGAGGCGAACACGTCGCCCGCGTCCTCGCCCGGATCGGCCTCGGCCGCGGCGACCTCGCCCTCTTCGCGGCGGCCCGTGCGGATCCACTCCGCGGTGCTCCCGCACGCCTCGGCGATGCGCTCCAGCGTGAACGCGTGCGGCACCGATCCCCCCGTTTCCCAGCGCGCGATGGAGCCCGCGTGCACGCCCACGCGCGCGGCCAGCTCGTCGCGGCTCATCCCCCGCCGCTCGCGCGCGATGCGGATGCGGTGGCCGATGGCCCTGCGGTCGTTCGTTGGCATTGGACCCGAAATTTACCCGAAGAAACCGTTGACCGCGGGACCCGCGGTGTGTATGTTGTGATAAGTGTTAAGTGCGCGCGCTCACCCTGTCAAATTGCTCCGACAAACACCGTACTTCGGGAGGTGTTCATGATCGCTGTGCCGGCCCTGCCGGAACCGGGTGTCCACCCCCGCCGCGTCGTCCGCCGCGTGCTGCGGCGGCCCGCCGCGCCTGCACTGCCGCCCGCCCCCGAGCCGCAGGAGCCGCGCCTGCTGCGGCCCGCCGCCACCTGCCCGCGCTGCGGCGCGCGTCCCGCCATGCGCGTGACCGACGCCATCATCGGCGCGCTGGCCGGGCACCCCGGCGACGAGCGGGTGGGCACCTACCAGTGCCAGCGCCGCGGCTGCGGCGCCATCTACGACCTCACCGCCAGCGCCTACCTGCAGGCCAGCTAGGTGCACCCACCGAACACATTCCGAAAGATAACAACCGGCGGGCACCCGCGAAAGCATGCCCGCCGAAGCGGCGCGAACCACTGGTTCGACCGCCAAGACTCAACGGTAAAGACCGATTAGGCGCGATTCATCTCCTCGGTTGGCGCCGGTGCTCGTCGGATACAGAACGCTGCGGCAGAAACGGTGCGGAGGGGGATGCGAAAAGCTTGACGGGTTAAGTACCTGTCATTAGGTTGACCGAACTTCCCGTGATGCACCCGCAGCCACACCGCGCGTCCACCGCGCTCGTCATCTCCATCCCAGTTCCGGAATCACACTTCGCGACCGATCCAGATCCAGCGACAAGGGTCGTTTTGCGGCCTGATCCGTTCTTCGCCCGCAGGCCTGGGGCGCGCGTAAATGCCCATGCGTGGGGGGCAGACAGGGTCCCACGCCGCACCGCACCATCTGGGAGCACCGCATGCGCAGCACCGGTACCGTGAAGTGGTTCAACGACGCCAAGGGCTTCGGGTTCATCACCCCCGAGGACGGCGGCAAGGATTGCTTCGTGCACTACTCGGCCATCAAGGGGAACGGCTTCCGCTCCCTGGCCGAAGGCGACAAGGTGGCGTTCGACCTGGTCGACAGCGCCAAGGGCCCGGCCGCCGAGAACGTCGAGCGCGTCGAGGCGTAGGCCACATCGCGTGAGTGAAAGACGGCGCGCCGCCCGGTTTCCGGGTGGCGCGCCGTTTTCTGTTGGAGAATCGGTCAGAACTCGCCGATGAACCCGATCTCGGGCTTCAGCTCGTGGCCGAGTTCGCGCCTGACCGTCGTCTGGGCTAGCTCGATGAGCTCGCGGATATCGCGAGCGGTCGCGCCGCCGTAGTTGACGATGATGTTGGCGTGGCGATGGAAGATGCCGGCGCGGCCGCTTTCGTGGACGTGGCCCTTCAGGCCGCACTGGTCGACCAGCCGGCCGGCGCCGATGCCCTCGAGCTTCTGGAAGATGGAGCCGGCGCTGGGGTACAGCCACAGGTCCGGGTGGCGGTCGTCGCGCCACTGCAGGTTCTCGCGGATCACGGAGCGCAGTTCGTGCTCGTCCGCCGGCTCCAGGCGGAAGGTGACGTCGAGAACGATGTCGCGGCGCACGTGCAGCACGCTGAAGTCGTAGCCGAACTGGAAGTAGTCGTGCCCCACCTCGCGCACCTCGCCCTCCTCGGTCAGGATGCGCGCGCTCTCCACCACCTCCTCGATGAACATCGTCCGCTCGCGCTCGGGCGGCGGCGACAGGAAGTGCAGGTTCTGCCAGATCGCCCCGCCCACCGTGCTGGGGATGCCCACGTAGTGGTGCAGCCCGCCCAGCCCGCGCCCGACGGTGGCCTGGATCAGGTCGGGATACGTCTTCGCGCCCGACCCGGCGCGCACCCGCACGTCGTCCAGGAACTCGATCTCCTCCACCTCGTTGCGGATCACCAGCCCGCGGAAGCCGCCGTCGCCGACCAGGATGTTGGCGCCCAGGCCCAGGAGGAAGAACGGGATCTCCAGCTCGCGCGCGGCCAGCACCGCGCCGGCCAGCTCGTCCGGCGTGCGGGCGCGGTAGAGCAGGTCCGCCGGGCCGCCGATCTTGAACGTGGTGTACGGCGCGAGGACGACGCCGCGCTCCAGCCGCGCGGGGTCGAGCCGCGCCGCCAGCTCGTCGATGGGAAGGCCGATCGTGTTCGCCTGCATGCACCACTCTCGAGGGGGGACGGGGTCGGGGGCGAAGCGCCGCCCCACAGTACGCGCCGCGGCCGGGTTCGCAAGGCCGGTGCCTCGCGCGGCACGCATCTTCTTGCTGCCACGCCTGAACCGCTTGCGTGCCGCGCGGCGCGTCGCGAACTTTTTCCCCGTCGCCGCCGTTCACCCGCATTCGTCGCCGATCCCGTGAACACCGTCGCCGCCGCTCCGCCGCGTGCTTCGCGCACCGGGCCCGCGCTCTGGCTGGTCGCCACGCAGGCGCTGGCGCTCGCCTCGCTGGCCGCCTGGCTGCTCGTGGCCGGGTTCTCGTTCATCGCCTCAGGGCCCGGCAGCGCCGACGGCGTGCTCGTCCCCAGGTCGGTGCTGTGGGTGCTCTGGGGATACCCGGTGCTGCCGCTGGTCTGCTCGGCCGCCGCATGGCGCGCCTTCCGCCGCCGCGACCTGCGCCGCGCCATCACGTGGACGTCGGTCCAGCTCGTCGTCGTCCTCCCGATGCTGGCCTACGTTGCGTACATGGCCTCGCCCGTCGGGTGACATGTTTACTTTCCGCTTGACGGAACAAGCGGAGGGAGTGTAGACTTTAATCAAGTCTGCGCGCATCGAGAGGAGGGACCAATGCTGCGAATTATGCGCAAGCGCCTTGGCCTGGAAGGGCTGCGTCATCGATGGATGGCGGCGAAGCTCAGGCGAGAAGACCGCGAGGTATCCGACGCCGAGGCGCAGGCGTTCTACGCAGCGCAGGAAGTTTCCGCGCAAGCCAGCCGCGCTTACCAGGCGCGGCGCCGAAAAGCAGCTTCCTGACCGCGCGCCGGCGAATGGTCTAGAGCCGGGGTCCTGTGACCCCGGCTTTCTTTTGTTCCGACCCCATTTTCCGGACGAGGACCGATGCTCTTCCGCGACAGTGACGATCGGGCCGCAGGCCACGTGTTCACTCTCCCGCCGGAACAGCGCTTCGGGGACGATCCCAAGCGCCGTCCTCACTTCCTTCTCCATCGCTGTTCCGCGTCCGAGTTCGGCACTCTGGCGCACATGACCACGAAATCGTCCGAGGAACGTGCGTTCGGCGCGCCCGTTCACGAGATCGTGGAGTGCAGCCGCACGTTGAAGTACCTTGGCCAGGCAGGTTGCTTCGTGTCTCCCGTGCGTCTTCTCTTCGCGGATGCATCGGAGCTTGCGCGGTCCGACGCGAGCTACACCAGCGCGGTGCCGGCTGTCCGCGCCGTCACGGCGGAAGCGCTGGGTATGGGAACGGGAGCGGCCGCCGCGAATGCGGTGAGCATTCGCGGACGCATCGTGGCGCTCACGCGCGAGGTGGCGGATGCATTCGAGTTCGAGCATGGTGTGGTGGTTACCCAGCACCGCTATTCTGCACAGCGGCGATGGCAGCTCGTCGTACCTATCCTGGACGTCCGGGACGTGATGCCCGAGAACGCGGACACCCTGCAGTTCCTGCCGGAAACGTGGGACGTGGTGCCGGAGCGGGCCGACTGGTGGGATGTGCTGCCCGGAGGCTGGCAGCAGCCCGTGATCGACACGGCCCGGCTGATCACCTTCAGCGAGCGATGGGCCAGCGCGCGCGACCGGAGCCGCTGGCTGAAAGCCCAGATCGCCCGTGTCTTGCCAGCATCGGTCGATTCCGGCACCCTTTCGAGGATCGAGGCCGCACTCGGAGCGCGTCTGATGCTCGAGTGACACGCTTCGACAACGGTGATCGAACGCGGAGCACAGTCATCTCCAACGCGGTACTGATCTTCGTGCGGGCGCCGGTGGCGGGGCGGGTGAAGACGCGGCTCGCGGCCGAGATCGGCGCGGACGCGGCGCTGCGCGTGTACCGGCGCCTGGCGCAGCACGCGGCGGCGGAGGCGCGGGCGCTCGGGCCGGTGGTGGCGGTGCGCATCCACTTCACCCCGGCGGACGAGGGGAATGAGGTGCGCGCGTGGCTCGGCGGCGGGGCGGAGTATCTCCCGCAGGCCGAGGGAGATCTGGGCGAGCGGATGCAGGCGGCGTTCGAGGCGGCGTTCGCGGCCGGGTTCCGGCGCGTCGTCATCATCGGCTCCGACCTCCCCGGCCTCTCCCGCTCCGTCCTGCAGAGGGCGTTCGAGGAGATGGATACGCACGACGCCGTGCTGGGGCCCGCCCGCGACGGCGGCTACTACCTTCTGGGGATGCTCGAGATGATCGGCGGGATCTTCGACGGGGTGCCGTGGAGCACGCCGCGGGTGCTGGACGCGACGCTCGCCCGTCTCCGGGACGCAGGCGCGTCCGTGGCGATGCTGGAGACGCTGGCGGACGTCGACGAGGCCGCCGACCTCCCGGCCGGGTGGCGCGAATGGGCCGCCGGCGCGGAGGCCGCTTCCGCATGAGCTTCGTCGATTTCCTGAAGGCCGCGGCGGGGAGCGGGCCGCTGGAGTGGATCGCGGTCGTGTTCGGGATCGTGAGCGTCTACCTCAGCGTCCGCGAGAAGATCTGGAGCTGGCCCACGGCCATCGTCAGCGTCAGCCTCTACATCTACGTGTTCTTCGGCGTCAGGCTGTACGCCGACATGGGGCTGCAGGTCTACTTCCTCGCCATCTCCTTCTACGGGTGGTGGAACTGGCTGTACGGTGGCGCCAACCACACGGAGCTGCACGTCACCCGCATCTCCACGCGCTCCGCGGTGATGCTGACCGGGATCGGCATCATCGCGACCGCCGCGCTCTCGCACGTGCTGGGGACGTACACCCAGGCCGCGATCCCGTGGGCCGATTCGGCCCTGGCCGTCGCCAGCCTGATCGCGCAGTACCTGATGACGCGCAAGGTGCTGGAGAACTGGGCGATCTGGGTGGCCGTGGACGTGGGCTCCATCGCCATGTACGTCTACAAGGGCCTGTACCCGACGACCTTTCTCTACGCCGTCTACCTGGTGCTGGCGACGATGGGGTGGTTCGAGTGGAAGCGCTCGCTCAAGGCCGCGCCCGCACCCGTGGCGGCATAGGAGCGTCAGGATCGGAGGGGGATGAAGATGTCCCGCCGCGGGGTTTTCATCTTCCGACGGATCCCCCATCCGTTCGCCGCTGCCTGCTGACCGATGCGCTGTGTGCTCCCGATCTCCATCTCCTGACCTCTTCGTCTGATATGATACCAGATCCTGGAGATCAGCTCGTGCATCCGCACCGCACCCACCCGACGTCATCCTGAGGCCGGCCACCCTGCAACCTGCACCAACACAACACCTTGCAGGCCGAAGGATCTGTGGGCGCGGCAGCACGTGAGCTGGACGGATGCACCGATCCTTCTCCCGGATCTCGTATGAAGCAACGAACCCCTCGCCGGTGGCCCGGCGAGGGGTTCGTCATCTTCCTCCCAAACCGCTCAGGGGAGCGGCTCGACCCGGCGGATCTCCGGGAGCGAATCCTCGTTCGTCGCCGGCGCGTCGTCGGTCGATGCGTCCGTCGAAGACCCGTCATCGGACGGCTTGTCGCTCGGCTTGCCGCCCTCCGTTGCCGTGCTGGCGGAGTCCGAGGACGCGTCCGATCCCACCACCGGCTTCCCTCCCGAGGTGTCCCCGGTCACGACCGTGCTGTCCCCGCCGAAGGAGCGGCTCTCGCTGGCGCGCTTGCCGATGGCGGAGATGACGAAGAACGCGATCGCCGCCAGCACGATCAGCGCGCCGCACCCGCCGCAGCCCAGGATGATCGGCATCTTGCTGCGCGGCTGCTGCGGCGGCGGGCCGCCCGCGTATCCCCCGGGACCGCCCGGACCGCCGGGTCCGCCGGGGTACTGCCCGCCGGGATAGCCGCCCTGGCCCGGGCCGCCCGGATAGCCCTGGTTGGGCGCGCCCGGACCGGGGCCGCCGGGATGGCCCTGGTTCGGACCGCCCTGCCACGGGCCGCCGGTGTAGCCGCCCTGCCCGCCGCCGCCGTACGGAGGGGGAGGAGGAGGAGGCGTGCCGCCGCCGCCGAACGGGGGCGGGGGAGGCGGTCCGCCCGGGGGCGGCGGAGGAGGATAGTCGCTCATGGAGATGTGGGATCCTGGGAACGAGTCCGGCGTGGGCGCGCGCGCCGCGCGGTGATTCGGGGTACGGACGCTAGATACAGCGCCGCGCGGCGGAGAGCAAGCGCCTTGCACCCGTAGCCGGCCGATCCGGGACGGTTCGCGCCGTGGCGTCCGCCGCCCCGCGTTGTATCCCCGCGGCGCATCCCGTATACTCCGCGCGGAATCCGCACATCGATCCACCCGAAGCCCCCGAAGTCTCCATGACCCCGTCGAGAAGCCTGGGCGCGGCCCTGGCGGCGCTCGCCGTCGCCGCGACCGCGTCCGCGCAGACCGCGGCGCCCGCGCGCACCGCGCCGGCGTTCGAGCTGACCGTCGCCAGCATCATGCGCGGGCCGCTGCTGGTGGGCCGCTCGCCCGACGAGGTGCGCTGGTCCGCCGACTCGCGCGCCGTGTGGTACCGCTGGCGCGAGCCCGAGGCCCGCGACACCGCCACGCACCTGTACCGCGTCGCGGCCGAAGGCGGCGCCCCCGTGGCCGTGGCCGACACCGCCGCGTTCTGGGCCGCCCCCGCCGAGACGGGCCGCTGGACCGCCGCCCGCACGCGCCGCGCCGAAGAGCGCAGCGGCGACATCTTCGTGGTGGACGCCGACGGGCGCACGCGCCGCATCACCCAGACGCCGGCCCGCGAGCGGGGCGCGCACCTCTCGCCCGATGGGCGCACCGTCTACTTTCTCAGCAGCAACAACGTCTGGGCGGTGGACGTGGACGGCGGCGGGCCCGTGCGCCAGATCACCGACCTGCGCACCGACGACGCGCCCAAGCAGGACACCACGAAGGGGCAGCGCGGCTACCTCGAGAACCAGCAGCGCGAGCTGTTCGGCGTCATCCGCGACCGCCGCGCGCAGCGGCTGCACGGGCAGGAGGTGGACTCGCTCCGCCGCGGGGTGCCGCCCGTCTACCTGGGGAAGAATTCGACGGTCGCGTCGGCCGAGGTGTCGCCGTCGGGGCGGTACCTTCTCCTCGGCGTCGGGCAGCGGGTGGAGGGCGAGAAGGCGGTGATCGTCGCCAACTTCGTCACCGAGAGCGGCTACACCGACACGCTAAAGGTCCGCGGCAAGGTGGGCGAGGTGCAGGCCTTCCAGCGCGCCGCGATGGTCGACCTGGCCACCGGGCGGGTGAGCTGGATCGAGCCGGAGGCGAAGGAGCGCAAGCTCACGCTCACCGCCTTGTCCTGGTCGCCGCGGTCCGACCGCGCGCTCCTCATGGGCATCCCCGCCGACTACAAGGACCGCTGGATCTACGTCGCCGGGCCCGACGCGAAGACGACCACCATCGACCACATCCACGACGACGCGTGGGTCGGCGGCCCCGGCTTCTTCTCCGCGGGATGGCTCCCCGACGAGCGCGTCTGGTTCGTGAGCGAGCGCACCGGCTGGGCGCACCTCTACACCGTCGGCGCGACGGGGGGAGACGCGCGGGCGGTGACGGCGGGGCGGTGGGAGGTGAGGGACGTGCAGCTCTCGCGCGACGGTCGCACCTTCTTCGTGGCGACCAGCGAGACGCACCCGGGTGAGCAGAACCTCTACGCCGTATCCGCGGACGGCGGGGCGCGCACCCGGCTGACCCCGCTGGACGGGTGGACGGACGCGCAGGTATCGCCCGACGGGCGCTGGATCGCGCTGCTGCGGTCGACGGCCGACGCGCCGCCGGAGCTGTACCTGATGCCCAACCGCGCCGGCGCCCAGCCGCGCCAGGTGACGCGCTCGACGACCGCCGAGTTCCGCACCGGGCCGTGGATCCGGCCGCAGGTGGTCGAGGTCCCCACGCGCGACGGGCAGACGGCGTACGCGCGCATCTACCGCCCGCGCGAGCTGGGCGCGCAGCCGAACGGCGCCGCCATCCTCTTCGTGCACGGCGCCGGCTATCTGCAGGACGCGCATCGCGGCTGGTCGACGTACTACCGCGAGTACCTGTTCAACCACCTGCTGGCGTCGCGCGGTTACACCGTGATGGACGTGGACTACCGCGGCTCGGCGGGGTACGGCGCGGCGTGGCGCACCGGCATCTACCGCCACATGGGCGGCAAGGACCTGGACGACGAGGTCGATGCCGCGCGCTGGCTGGTGGCCAACGAGGGGGTCGATGCGAAGCGGATCGGGATGTACGGCGGCTCGTACGGCGGGTTCATGACGCTGATGGCGCTCTTCACCCAGCCGGACGTGATCCGCTCGGGCGCGGCGCTGCGCTCGGTGACCAACTGGGCCAACTACAACCACGGCTACACCAGCCGCATCCTGAACCTGCCGCAGGACGATTCGGTGGCCTACCGCCAGTCCTCGCCCATCTACTTCGCCGAGGGATTGAAGGGCGACCTGCTGATGCTGCACGGGATGGTGGACACCAACGTGAACTTCCAGGACATCGTGGAGCTGAACCAGCGGCTGATCGAGCTGGGGAAGACCCACTGGGAGCTGGCCGTGTACCCGGTCGAGGACCACGGCTTCGTGCGCCCCGAGTCGTGGACCGACGAGTACCGCCGCATCCTGGAGCTGTTCGAGCGCACGCTGCAAAGCCCGGCCAGATAGCCGGGGCGCTGGCGACGGTGGACGACGATTTTCCCGAGCGGGCCGGCCTCTGCCGGCCCGTTTCGCATGGACGAGCGATCTGCCGGGCAAGGCGAGGAGAGCAGATGAACCTTGCGAAGCGACAAACTGCGACGCATAGATGTGGCACAGTTTACGCATTCCGAACGACAATCCATCGACAAGCGACCGACGGGCGTCCGGGGGGCGGGGACGCGGGCCGGGGGCGGGATACCCCCGGAGGCTGTTCGCAAACACTTGGGGATCAAGAACTTAGAAGAATAGCTGGTGGCACGCGGGTTGCTCCTGATCCTGGTCAACGACACACGGGGCCCGTCCCCGGGGTCGAACGGTGAAACCGCCGAAGGAGGAGGAAGGACCGATGACGAACCGTGTCGCCAACGTTCTCGCCGAGACGCTCCCGCAGCCCAAGGGGCCGTTCACCGACGCCGAGGCCCTCGAGCTGCTGATGGCCTATCGCAAGGATCCCTCGGACGTGCCGTGCCCGCTGTGCGGCCCCGGCAACATCGAGGTGCTGGCCTTCATCGAGCCGCAGATCGACCCGAACGGCTTCGCGTCGGTCACCGAGCCCGAGGGCGAGTACGCCGCCGCGCTCTACTGCCACAAGTGCTACCGCGCGGTCGGGATCCTCGCCGGCGCCATCCGCGAGGCCTGACCGGCGAGACACCTGGTCCGGCACGAACATCGGCAGTCCTTCCTCGACGATGGGGATCACGGCGGCGCCCAACCGGGCGCCGCTGTCGCTTTGGTGGGATTTCAGCCTTGTCCATCACGCGCCCGGACCATTGACGTCGTCTGGATTTTGCAATCTCGGAGGCAGGATGACGATAAGGGGCTTGCGGGCGACCGCACGTTCGCACGAATGGCTGGATGAGCGCAGCCGAGCGCTGCACGTGCGCGTGGGCGAGAAGCTGCGCGACAATCCGGCGCTGGTCTCGATGGCGCTCGCCAACCTCGATCGGTGGGAACGGCAGAGCGGGCCGGATCGGGCATGGGCCGAATGGCGCGAGATCCTGACGTCGAAGTCGATCTCGGAGATCGTGGCGCTGCTGCAGGAAGATTCCGAGAACGCGAATCGTCTCCGCCAGTCCTCCCCGTTCGCCGGCGCGCTGACGGAGGACGAACGCATGGCCGTCTTCAGGGAATATGCGGCGCTTTGAGCTGGAGCACGCGATCCGCGCCGCGTGCGACATCTCCGATCGCGAGGAGGTGGTGATCGTCGACAGCCAAGCCGTGCTTGCGCAGTTCCCTCGCGCACCCGACGAGATCACCTACTCGCGTGAGGTCGACATCTTCGCCGACCATGACCCGGTCGCCACCGATCTTATCGACGGCGTGCTTGGTGAGTTCTCGCAGTTCAGCAGCACGCACGGCTTCTACGTGCACGGGATCGGGCCGGAGACGGCGGTGCTGCCGGAGGGGTGGCGGGAACGGCTGGTGCCGGTGCGGAACGAGAACACGCGCGGGTGCACCGGGTGGTGCCTGGAGGTCCACGACGTGGCCGCGAGCAAGCTGGTGGCGGGGCGGGAGAAGGACCTGGACTACGTCGCCGCGCTGTTCCGGCACGCGATGATCGCGGCGGCGGTGCTCGACGTGCGGATCGCCGCGCTGCCGGTGCCGGAGGACCGGCGGGCGCACCTCGCGCGCGTGGCCGCCCGGCTGGCGCGCGAAGCCGCGGCGGGCGGGTGAGAACGGAATCGGGGCGGGAGGCCGCGTGGCCTCCCGCCCCGATGACTGCCGTCCGGGCTCCGGAATCAGAGCTTGCGGCCGACGTCTTCCTCGCCCTTGCCGAAGGTGTCCTGGATCTTCCCCTTCAGGCGGTCGAGCTTGCCCTCGCCCTGCAGGCTCTCGTCGCCCGTCAGGCCGCCGACCGCGTCCTTCACGCGGCCCTTCAGGTCCTTGCCCTGCCCCTCGAGCTGGTTGCCGAGGCCGTCATTCATCAGGTCGTGGTCCGCCATCGCCCCACCTCCATCGGATTAGAGTCTCCGTCGCCTTCGCCGGGGAGGTAGTGCAAAGGCTATACCGCATTCCAGGACGTGATCGAAGTTATCTTGTTGTGATACCGAATGTTACGCTTCTCCTCGATGTTTGCGCCACGCGCTCGGAAGTAGCTCGCGCAGTCCGGCACGCCGAGGGAGCCGATATCGCTGCAGCATCCGCGCGCGGCGGTCCGCGGTGAACGACGATCGGAGTTCGGGCCACCGGACCAGGTATCCTGCATCATCCCCGTGCAGGAGACGGATGTGCACCAGCATTGTGCAGCCGCACCAGCACGGTTCACGGGTGCGAATGCGCCACCGCGTCGTAAGTACCTGTGAATAAATCACTTGCTAGATTGATAGAGGGTTCTGGAGATGGCTTCTCGCTTGCGGCGATCTCTCCCTGCACGAAATCCCCATTTCGGCGCCTCCCACGGCCAGCCACCCACCGCTGGCTCCACTGACCCATCCAGTTGGAAGGAGATCCACGCATGAACCGTTTCCACCCTGCGGCCCTGGCCGCGCTGGTGTTCGCCGCGGCCTGCTCGGACGGCGCGGACCGGACGCTGGGCCCCACGCTCGATCAGCCCACGGCCGCGGCCGCCACGCGCGCGCCCGAGGAGGTGATGCCGGGCGAGGTGCTGGTGAAGTTCAAGCCGGGGATGAGCGCCGTTAGCGTTGGCGGCGAGCACGGCCTGCGGCTGAGCGTGACGGGCTTCCGGAACGCCTTCTCGGTGATGCGGACCTCGGAGGGGAACGAGCGCGCGGCCGCCGCCGAGCTCCGCGCCGACCCGCGCGTGGAGTGGGCCGAGCCCAACTACCTGCGCCAGCCGACCGCCATCAACCCGAACCTGTGGGCGTTCTTCAACCCGGGCGGGCTGAACATGAAGTTCAGCTCCGGGAAGAGCTCGGGGCAGCCGCTGGGCGCCAGCTACGCGTCGAAGGCCGACGCCGACATGGACAACATCGAGGGCTACGCCGCGGGCGGCGCCGACGTGGTGGTGGGCAGCATCGACACCGGCGTGGACCTGACGCACGTGGAGTTCACCGGCCGCCTGATCCTGGGCCAGGACTGGTACAACAATGACAACAGCCCCGCGGACGACGACGGCCACGGCTCGCACACGTCGGGCACCATGGCGGGGACCACGGTGGGCGTGGCGGGCGTCTCGGGCGCGTCGCCGCACGTGAAGATCTTCGTGCAGAAGGTGTGCGGCCGCCGCGGCTGCCCGGTGTCGGCCATCGCCAGCGCCATCCGCGCCGCGGCCGACCAGCCGAACCTCGTCGCCATGAACCTGTCGATCGGCGGCAGCAGCGAGTCGCAGGCGGAGAAGGACGCGATCGCCTACGCCACCAGCAAGAACGTGCTGGTCATCGCCTCGGCCGGCAACTCGGCCATCGGCACCGTGGAGTGCCCGGCCTGCGACCCCAGCGCCATCTCCGTGGCCGCGCTGGACTGGAAGGACGTGCTGGCGTCGTACTCCAACTGGGGCCCGGGGCTGGACATCAGCGCGCCCGGCGGCAACTGCTACAGCAACACCACGCCCGAGGGCTGCATCTACAGCGCGTACAAGGGTGGCGGCTACGCCTGGCTGCAGGGGACGTCGATGGCCGCGCCGCAGGTCACGGGCACGGCCGGCGTGGTGGCCTCGGTTACCGGCCTGCGCGGCGCCGCGCTTCGCAGCCGCATCCTGGGCACCGCGGACGACCTGGGCGCCGCGGGCAACGACAACACCTTCGGCGCGGGCCGCGTGAACACCTACCGCGCGGTGACCAACTCGTCGCTGGCGGGCGGGCTGTAAGCCGAAGCACGACGGAAGTACGGAAGTACGAGAGTACGGAAGTACGAGAGTACGGAAGTACGAAAAAGCCGGGGCCGCACCTTTCGGGGTGCGGCCCCGGCCGTTTTGCGTGGCCCTGCCTGTGCGTCAACGCGTCCGGGAGATGAATCCACCCTGCACGCCACGGTTCCCGATGCGCACACGACCCATCCTCGCCCTCGCCCTCACCGCGCTGCTCGCCGGCGGATGCGGTTCGCGGGGCGGTGACTCCCGGCGGGCGGGGGATGATCAGGGCGGGGGCGATCGGAAGACGGCCGCCGCGGACACCACGGCCCTGGCCCAGGACGACACGGCGGATTTCGACGAGGACGACGCGTCCGACACGCATCATCGCTGGCAGGTGAAGACGACGCTCGCTGCGGAAGCCGATCCCGCGCACGGAGCGAGGGTGCCGCTCGGCGATCTGCTCGCGCTGCCGGACGCGCCCGGGGTGGGGAAGAGCGACGGCCGGTACCAGACGGCGCGCATCCCCGAGCCCATCGGCCGGGCGGGGATGCGCGAGGGGCAGATCGTGACCACGCGCGGCTGGCTGCACCTGGTCGCGCATCCCGCCGACGACGACTACCACCTGCAGCTCACCACCAGCCGGGCGGACGGCAACCACTGCCTGATCGTCGAGATCCCCGATCCGCAGAAGGTGGGCGACGCACGCCTGCGCCCGCTGGTGGAGGCGGCGCGCCAGTGGGTGCGCGACCACGCGCTCGCCGGCGACAGGCCGAAGAAGAAGGGAACGGAGCTCGACACCCCCATCTACGTCACCGTCACCGGCGCGCTCTTCTACGACGACGCGCACGTCGGCGAGCCCCCGCGCGGCAAGCGCGGCCAGCTCGCCGCCACGCTCTGGGAGATCCATCCCGTCACGTCGATCACCGCCGCGACACCGTAAACAGAAGTGCGGAAGTGCGTGAGTGCGGAAGTGCGCTGGGTCCGTGTAGATCCGACGCACTCACGCCCTTCCGCACTTCCGCACTCTTTTCCGTTCCGTACTTCCGTACTCTCGTACTTTCGTACTCCTTCACACCCCCGCCAGCATCGCCTCCGCGGGCGCCTCGACCACCTGGCCGTCGAACATGTGGATGGTGCGGTCGGCGTACTCGGCGTAGCGCGGGTCGTGCGTCACCATCACGATCGTCGAGCCCTGGCGGTGCAGGTCCGCCAGCAGGTCCATCACCTGCCCGCCGTTGGCCGAGTCCAGGTTCCCCGTCGGCTCGTCGGCCAGCAGCACGCTGGGGTCGCCCGCGATCGCCCTGGCCACGGCCACGCGCTGCTGCTGGCCGCCGGAGAGCTGCGACGGGTAGTGCTTCATCCGGTGGTCCATCTTCACCTTCTCCAGCGCCTCGGCCACGCGCCGCTTCCGCTCGCCCGCGGGGAGGCCGCGGTAGGTCAGCGGCAGCTCCACGTTCTCGGCCACCGTCAGGTCGCCGATCAGGTTGAACGCCTGGAAGATGAAGCCGATCTCGCGGTTGCGGATCTCCGCGCGGCGCGCCGGCTTCAGCCGCGCCACCGGCTCGCCGTTCAGCACGTGCTCGCCGCTGGTGGGCGAGTCCAGCAGCCCCAGGATGGAGAGGAGCGTGGTCTTCCCGCACCCCGACGGCCCGGCGATGGACACGTACTCGCCGCGGCGGATGTCCAGGCTCACCCCGGCCAGCGCGTGCGTCTCCACCTCTTCCGTCATGAACACCCGGGTGACGTCCGTCATCCGGATCAGCGAATCGTTCGTCTCCATCGGTCGCTCTCCCGCGTCGTCGGTTTGGGCGCCGGCCGCTGGCCGGCGCGGGAAGGTCATTCGTAGCGCAGCGCCACCATCGGGTCCACCCGCGTGGCCCGGCGCGCGGGGATGTACGACGCGGCCAGCGCGGCCAGCGCCAGCACGGCCAGCGTGGCGCCGTAGGTCACCGCGTCGATCGGGCTCACCTGGAACAGGATGATCGTCAGCAGCGACCCCAGCGCGTATGCCAGGCCCAAGCCGAGGACGAGGCCGATCACGAGCTGGATGATCCCCTGGCGCATGATCAGCCGCACCACGTCGCGCGGCTTGGCGCCCAGCGCCATCCGCACCCCCATCTCGCGGGTGCGGCGGCTCACGTTGAAGGCCATCACACCGTAGAGGCCGACCGCCGCCAGGACCAGCGCCACCGCGCCCATGATCATGAACAGCGCGCCGAACACCCGGTAGAACCAGGTCTCGTCGTCGATCCGCTCCTGCAGCGTCTTCACGAAGTAGATGGGAAGGTCGGGGTCCAGGCTCGCCACCAGGTTGCGCACCGGCGCCGTCATGGCCCCCGGCGGCGTGCCGCGCGGGCGGATGACCACGCTCACGTAGCGCTGCGGGGCCTGCGCGAAGGGGAGGTAGACCGATTCGGGCTTCTTGTTGTCGGTCCCGTCGACCCACATGTCCGGAACCACGCCCACGATGGTCCGCCACGGCTCGGTGCTCTTCGCGTCGCCGAAGCGGAAGCGCCGGCCGACGGGGCTGGCGCCGCCGAAGTACTTCTTCACGAAGCTGCGGTTCACGATGGCCACGGGGTCGCTGGTGCGCGTGTCGCCGCTGCCGAAGTCGCGCCCCTCGAGCTGCACCTGGAAGGTGCGGAAGTACCCCGGGTAGGTGTTGACGAAATGCGTCTCGGGGTAGTCGCGCGGCTGCGCGTACGCCTTGCCCTCCACCGCGAAGGTCGAGGTGGGTCCGCCCAGCACCGGCAGCATCCCGGTCAGCGTGTACGACTCCACGCCCTGCAGGTCGGCCAGCCGCTGGTACAGCTGGTCGAAGAAGCGCACCTGCGCCACGCTGTCGCGGTACACCGTCTCCGGCAGCCCCACCCGCGCGGTGAAGATCGTCCGCGTGGGAAAGCCGTAGTCCATGTTGCGCAGCCGCGTCACGCTCTTGATGGTGAGCCCGGCGGCGACCAGGAGCCCGACGGAGAGGGCGATCTCGAACACCACCAGCGCGCGCGACAGCCGCCCGCCGCGGAAGGACGACGACCCGCGCGACTCGTCCTTCAGCACCTCGTTGACGTTGGCCCCCGAGGCGCGAATGGCCGGAAGGACGCCCGCCACGAAGGTGGAGAAGAGGGTGATGGCCAGCACGAACAGCAGGATCGGCCCGTCGATGCGGATGCGGATCCAGAACGGCGGCTCGGTGCTGGCGATGGCCGCGTTGAACAGCTTCACCCCCTCCACCGCCATCAGCGTCCCCAGCACGGCCGCAATCATGGCCATCGCCAAGGGCTCGGTGAGGAACTGCATGATCACGCGTGCGCGGCTGGCCCCCATCGCCGTGCGGATCCCCACCTCCTTGGCCCGCATCGCCGCCTGCGAGAGCAGCAGGTTGGCCACGTTGGCGCAGGCGATCAGGAGGACGAGGAACACGGCGAAGAGCATGGTGCCCAGCAGCTTCGTCGGCTCGTCGCCGATGAACGACCTGGTGTACGGCTCCACGTAGGCGGTGATGTCCTTGTTGCTCTCGGGGTACTGTGCGGCCAGCCGCCGGGCGATCCCCTTCACCTCCGTGTCGGCCTGCTGCATCGACACGCCCGGGCGGAGGCGGCCGAACGTGAACAGGTCGTCACCGTCGCCGCGTTTGGCCGGGAGCGGGTTGCGCAGGGTGAGCCAGAGCTTTTCGCTCGAGGGGAACTCGAAGCCCTTCGGCATCACCCCGATCACCTCGGCCTGCTCGCCGTTCACCCGGATGGTGCGGCCGATGATGCCGCGGTCGCCGCCGTAGCGGTTCTGCCAGATGGCGTAGCCCAGCACCACCACCGCGGGCGCGCCCACCGCGTCCTCGCCGGGGCCGAAGGTGCGGCCCAGCAGCGGCTGCGCGCGGATGAGCTGGAAGGTGTTGGCGGTGAGGTACGCGCCGTCGAAGCGCTCGGGCTTCTCGGTGCCGCTCACCGTCATGGTGCCGCTGCTGAACGCGCCCAGCCCCTCGAACGAGCGCTGCTGGGCGCGGTAGTCGTCGAAGTCGTGCGGGGTGAGGTCCATCTGCTTCTGGTCGCGCGGCGGGTTGGCGCGGCGGACGGCCACCACGCGCTCGCCGTGCTCGAAGGGAAGCCCGCGCAGCAGCGCTCCGTAGACGATGCTGAACATCGTCGTGGTCAGCCCGATCCCCAGCGCCAGGGTCACGACCGAAAGCGCCGAGAACCCCGGGTTGTGGACCAGCTTCCGCGCGCCGTAGCGGAGGTCCTGTAGAAGGCTCATGGGTCCGGCTCTGGTAGGGGTGCGGGGCGCGGAGGCGTCCCGGTCCGGACGGCCGGGCATGGAGGGAGGGCCCGGTCCGAATTCTGGTTTGCGTTGGCCCCTACGGCACCCGCCGCGGCAAGGTTTCGCGCATCACGAAACGGCCATAACGGGAGATGGAGACCGTCCGCGAGGACCGGCATCGGAGTCCGTGGATATGAAAAAGCGCAGGCGGGACGGATGATCGTCTCGCCTGCGATTCGGGTCGGGAATTCCGAGGCTAGTTGGGGAAGGGCGGAACGAAATCGAACCGCTCCACCTTCCGGATCAGCTCGAAGTCGCGGAGGTTGGCCGTGACGAGCGTGTGCCCGAACTGCCGGCACGAGGCGGCGAGCATCACGTCGTGGATGAACGAGCGGGCGAACTTGCCGGGCGCGATGAATCCGCGGACTGCCAGCTGCCGCAGGATCTCCCCCGCCCGCTTCCATGTTTCGTACGTCGGGACGATCAGCCGGTTGCGCTTCTCGAAGGGCCGGATGAGCGATTCCTGCGCACGCCGAGCCCGTTCGGGGCTGATTGCCCCGGCGAGCATTTCCTGAACGACGATGGCGTGGAGGTGCGTGGAGGGGAGATGTGAATCGTAGAATGCCGCGAGCGCCTCGGCTCGCGAGGGCTCGCGGTCAGCGTCGATGTACAGGTTCGTGTCCAGGATGAACCCCACCGGTAGACTCCCCGTCGTCGGCGTAGATGTCGCGGAGACTGTTCGACCCCGCCATGCGTCGCACGCCTTCCAGCACCTCTTTCTTGAACTCCGCCAGGTCGAGCGATGCGTCGGCCGTTTCGGAGCTCGTTCGCGTTCCGGAACTGCCTGGCGCACGCCGGGGGACCCGCGGCGGGTTCAGCATGCTTTTTCTCGGCTTGGGCATGAACCACCCCCGTTTACGTTGTGCAACTCGGAATGTAGAAAAATCTCCCTGGAACGTCAAGGCCGCACCTGCGCGGCCGATGCTGGTCAGGCAGCGGGGTTAGCCGGCCCGATGCGGCTGCGGACGTCGGCGAGGAAGTGCGGGGGGAGGACGGGCTTGATCAGCACGCCGTCGAACCCCTCGCTCCCCAGCCGCTCGCGGTCGATGGAGAGCGCCATCGCCGTCAGCATCACCACGGGAATGTGGCGGGTACGGTCGTCGGACTTCAGCTGGCGGTTGGCCTCGCGGCCGTCCATCACCGGCATGGCCAGGTCCATCACGATCAGGTCCGGGCGGTGCTCCTGCGCCAGCTCCACCGCCTCCCGGCCGTTGCGGGCGCCGAGCGTGCGGTAGCCGTCGCGCTCCAGCATGAGCTGCAGCGCGATGCGGTTGTCCTCGTGGTCGTCGGCCAGCAGGACCGTTTTCGGCATCGGGCCGTTGCGGAGATGGTGCCGGGTGTGGTGACGGTACGGGGAAGGTGCCGGCCGCGGCGCCGCCGCGCAAGCGCAGGTCGGAACGGTGCTCCGAAGCGCAAGAAGGGCGCCGCCAACGAAACAAACCGTACACGCGTTTGCTCCGCAAGCGTTTACGCGAAGAGGTCCTCCTGCACCCCCGGCGCGGCGGGGTAGATGACGGTGCCGTCACCGCGCACCACGGCGTGCTCGGAGAGCCGCGCCGGCGACGCCTGGCCCGGCCCGATGATGTCGGCCACGGGGATGCCGCGGGCCAGCAGCGCGTCGGTGATCAGGCGCCGGTGGCAGCGCCAGGGGACGGCCTCGGCGCACATGATCACCGCCGTCCGCTCGCGGGAGAGCGCGACCAGCCGGTCCAGCGCGTCGCGGAACGGCGGCGTGGCCATGTAGTCGGCGTACGCACGGAACGCATCGTTGCGCCACGCCGTGTTCGGCGACGCCGCGCCCGCCTCGGAGCTGCGCCGGCCGCCCAGCGCCTCGGCGTGCACGTAGCCGATCCCCGCCTCCTGCAGCGACGCAGCCAGTGCCGCGCTCCCGAACTGCGGGTGCCGGCGCGAGCCGGGAAAGCGCCGCACGTCGGCCAGCAGCTCCACCCCGTGCTCCCGCAGCAGGGCGATGAACTGCTCGATCGTGCGGGTGCTGTGCCCGATGGTGTAGATCGTCCGCGCCTCTTCCATCATCTCCATCCGTCCCGGCGAGCTCCCTCGCTCATCCACAACCGATCTCCCGGCCCACGGATCCTCCTCCGCATCCTCCGTGAGATCCCCATCTTCTTCCGGATCCATCCCGTGCGCCAGGCCGATTCCGTCCAGAGTTTGTCGATGGATGTGGCTCCATCTGCCGAATTCGCTTCGGCTTACCGGCCGTCTGCAACGGCGCGGTGCTTGCATTTCGCCGAGTTGCACCTTGTGGACCCGCGGGAAAGAGACATGCGAACGCTGTACGACAACGAAGGGCGGTCCTGGCGCGTCTGGCACGTGCGGCCGCAGAGCGGGGTCCTGAAGGGCGCCTCGCCCGAGCTGGCCAACGGCTGGCTCTGCTTCGAGAGCGATTCGGAAAAGCGCCGCCTGGCCGAGCCGCGCGTGGACTGGGAGTCGATCGCCGACGACGAGCTGCTGGCCCTGCTCGCCGAGGCCAGGTCGGTCGTCAAGGCCACTGCCTGACCGAACGAGCAGACGGGAGATGGAGATGGAGATGGAGATGGAGATGGAGATGGAGCGGCGTCCGGGAGATCCCGGGCGCCGCTTTCGCTTTGGGCCCCGGCCGCGTAATCTCGTCGCCGGACGATCCCCATCTCCCGGAGGCGAACGCGTGGCCGACATCGAAGAAGCGATCCGCATCGCGGTGGAGGCGCACCGCGGGCAGCGCGACCGCGGCGGCGCGCCCTATATCCTGCACCCGCTGCGGGTGATGTTCCGCGTGCAGACCGAGGCCGAGCGCATGGCCGCCGTGCTGCACGACGTGGTGGAGGACAGCTCGTGGACGCTGGACGACCTGCGCGCCCGCGGCTTCGCCGACGAGGTCGTGGCCGCCGTGGACGCGCTGTCGAAGCGCGAGGGCGAGGACTACGACGCGTTCGTGGACCGCGCGGCGGCGCACCCGGTGGCCCGGCGCGTGAAGATCGCCGATCTGGAAGACAACATGGACGTGCGCCGCACCGGCACCGTCGGCGAGGGCGACGCCGACCGGCTGAACCGGTATCTCCGCGCCTGGCGCCGGCTGACCGCGGACACGGGCGGCTGAGCGCGAAGGCGGCCGAGGAGCTCATACCGGACGTGGCAATCACCTTTGCATTCCAAACGCACATAGAGACGTCATCCTGAGGCCGGCCACGCCGTCGTTCCCCTCGCACGAACGGTTGCAGGCCGAAGGATCTATGGGCGAGGTCGCACGTGCGCTGCCGGATTGCAGGATCAATCCCCCAACTCGTATCAGGTGGCGGGTGACCGGGTTCACGGCCGCTGCAAGCGAGTTGCGGCAGGCGTGCTTCTTGCGCCTTCAGGGGCATCCCCAAGCCTCCACCACACCTCTGGAGATTCCCCATGCAGCGCAAGCTCGTGCGCCTTTTCGTGATCGGACTCACCCTCTTCCTGCCTGGATGTCTCGTCGTAACCTGCGGCACCTGAAGTATTTGCGCCCATGCATCCGCTCCCGCTGAACGCGGTCGGAGAGCGGGCGGACGGCAGATACGGCGGCGGCGCATCCCCGGTCCGGGATGCGC